>Ga0214543_1004552_pt1 | contig 26171 bp, 20 predicted proteins | sample CNSS2metaG_FD_160094 | JGI IMG/M metagenome (GOLD analysis project Ga0214543, IMG submission 160094) | Root nodule microbial communities from cowpea collected in UCLA plant growth center, Los Angeles, California, USA - CNSS2 | ecosystem: Host-associated > Plants > Roots > Nodule | place: USA... | reverse complement strand
TATATATATATATATATATATATAAAGATAATATATTTTATCTTTTTTAGTACATTTGTTTCTATGCTTAATAATATGATTATTAACTGGTAATCGTATAAAATTGACATTGGTTAGTTTTATTTGTTTTTTATATATTTAGATTAAAATTGATTTTTATTTTTAAAATTTAGATTAGAATTTTTACTAAAAAATATTTATTTTATATTTGGTAATATTTTATAGATTGTTGTGTTTTTAGATTTAGATTAAAAATTTTATTCAAATTTATTTATATTTTATTTGGTAATATTTTAATTTTGTTGTATTTTCAAATTTGGATTAAGATTTTTATTAAAAACTATTTATATTTTTACTAAAAAATTGGATTAAAAATTTACTAAAACTTTTAACCTATATTTCTATTTTATGTAATTTTGTAACTTTAAGAATTTAGATTTTTCAAATAATTTGTTAATTATTCATTATTTTAGACATTTTTAGCATATCAATTTATCGGTTATGAATCCAAATAACTTCTTTTAAAAACTTAAAATAATAGAATATTTTATATATATATATATATATATATATATATATATATATATATATATATATATATATATATATATATACACGACAATGCCAATGTTTATAGTAGTCTTATATAAAAATAATTTGATCATCAAACTTATTTTTAAAAGAATAAAAATTATATTAAAAAAATAATTGTAAGTCTACTTCGAACTTAAAAAATCATCTTATAAGGTAATGATTAAATAGTGAATGATAATTGATCAAATAATGTATCTAACAAATAACAAATTCTATTAAAATAAACCTAATTTATTGTTCTTATACCATGTTAAGTACTAAATATGAATTTTAAACCTAATTTAAACCTATATAATGAACAATTTAAAATGTGAGATTTGAATATATTTATATATGGTGTATTGGTTATATATGTTATTAATGTGAGACTTCAACGACTAAAATATTTATAGTTCTAGCTGAAAAGTATTATTTATGTAACGTGAAAGTCTAAATGGAACATTCTATGTTTTCACAACAATATTATTATTATTTTTAAATCTTCACCCAAACATTTTTATTTTAGTTTTCTAAATATAAAAAAGTTATATGTTGGAAATGTATACTTCAGTCCACTCTAATTTTTATAGCAGCCAATAATAATTTGTTTAAACTAAAAAAAATAAAAAACTCATATTTCCACATCTTTATATACATGTTATCTTGAACGCTTATAAAACTATTTATATATTAAAAGTTAATGGTTCATCTCTTTCACTAACGAAATACAAATAATATTTGTTAATAACAACAAAATTAACACTGTTGTAATTGAATTTGTACCTAAATTTTCTCTAAAAGTTATTAAGAAAATAATATTTATTTTCAATTTGTGCGTAAATTTTGTAAAGTCTCACGAAATATAATAATAGTACGAAAAATATATAATTGGTATCCTTATATACCTGTAAAAGATTTTATCTTAGTACTTCATTATTATTATTATTTTCAATTTTAAAATTGTTTTTACTTTGAGTATAATTATTCCTTAAATGCAGAAAAAATATGTTTATTTTTAATCGCGCTTATGATAATTATTTAACGCAAATTAGTCCTTCTATTTTCAATTGTTTTGAAAAAATAAATTATTTACAAAATAAATATTTTCCAGATTTAACAAAATTATAATTGATTTTACAAATATATATTTTGGAAGTTTATCATTGCAAATCGTTAACTTTCATAACATTTTTTTTTGTTTGAATTACATTTCGAATATTATTCAATTAATCAATACTGTTGAATTCTAAATGAATGAAAACATATAACTTTCATCCCATTTCAGATTGGATATGAATTGATTATAAACCAATTTCTTAATCCTGAATGATTAGGTAATTGAATTGACAATTAAAAAACAATTCATACTAAGATAAGATATGTAACCCATTTATGCTCTTGTAGGGTAGATGATGTCTTTTCATTTTAGTTGTTAAATTATTATTATTATTATTATTATTAATATTATTATTCTAAGATACTTTGTGTTAAAAAATAGGGTTTGGATCGGTGATGTGTAGTTTATGTGTTTTATTTATTCTAATTCTTCTAATTGAATGGTTGGCCAAATCTGTGTCTCACCTAATAATACTAATTTTATGTGACTTGTCCCCATTTACTAAATATTCAAATTGATTTCTCATTCTTTTTTGCATTGTACGTTGAATCTCACACAAACTAATGGAATATGCCATATGTAATAACACCAACTCCATGTTAACTTAAATTATTTCATTTTTTTTTTGTGTTATGTACAAATAATTAACATTGATTTATGTAAAGTAGTGTTATAGTTGAATTCCATGAAGCTTTTATTAAAACAGTAAGAGTTTGATTATTTATGTAAGTAGAGAATGTTGGATCGAACGCTTATCATTTGACCAAAAGCTATAAATAGTTAGAACACAACTCTTTCTATTTAAGAGTGTATGAGTTCAAGCGCCATGATTCGATTGTAACTCGGTCCATCTAGTCTCAGTTACGGGATAATTGATGTCACTCGCAACAGAGAATTTTAAATAAATGTTAAAATATATACAAAACAATCTATATATAAATTAAATTTTAATTTATGGAAAACAAATTCATAAAAGAATCATCTAAATAAATATCTCTTTTAATTAGTGGACATTATATTCTTAGAGGAAAAAAAAAAGAAACTAAGGAATGAGATTGGAAGGTGCAAATTAGCATATGTTTTTTTGGCTCATATGCTTTTAACTTTTGCTTCCTTTTGGAATCTTGGGTCCATTGTATATGATTTTTTCTTCTTAGCAAAATTAAAGAATAGAAATACCAATCCACACTTTCTCAAACCAAATCTCACAAGTTGCTTCACTGCACTATTCACTTTCTCGGATCTATTTGACACTATTCTAATTGCTTTATTCTCATGTTGACGAACTTTCCAAAAGGAAAACAATAAACTAATAATGTTTTCTTTATATCTATGTTTAACGAAAATACTTGATAAATGAATGAAAGCTTCAACTTTAATCGATAATTTTTACTATAACTCAGTTGTTACGTTATTAAAAAAATGTAAATATACATAAAAATGTACTTCTTTTTTATCAGTTTTTACATAATTAATACTTTTATTAGTTTTTAGACAAAAGTGTTTTTTTTATGTTATTACATGTGGAATATTTTTAAAGATGAGATCATTTAAAAATATAAAGAAAGAGTATATATATATATATATATATATATATATATATATATATATATAATGTTAGAAATTATTTATTAAAATAAAAATAATACAATGTTATAGGAGATAAAGTGACAAATTTTATGAAAAAATTACACATTTTTATTAAAAAAAACGTTTGAAAACAAAAGGTAATAATTGACTATAAATTTAACTGATTATATATAGTCAAAAAAGGAAAATAGTAATATATTGACAGCTAATATTATTTATATAATCTATTACCAACCATTTATTTAATTACTTATGAAAATGTTGTTAATTGTTTCAAATATTATTATTGTTATAAAGAATTATTATTTGTTGTTGTGAGATCATGATTTTTCTTAAAAGGAAAGTAGTACAAAGCATAAAACATCTAAATTAACTAACACAATGTCTTTTTCTAGATTAATATGTAATATTGAGTATTGCATTTAGTCATAAATTATTATTTTGCAATTATCAATTTAATAACTATACTTATAATTGTTTCTAATGGGTTGATAATGTAATATATTATTTTGGCCGATGATGTACTAAAATTCGATAAGTTTGTGTAACAAATACTTTTATTTATGTTTTGAAATGTAAACTTACAAACAATTAAAAAACATACGAGTTATTGGACAATGATACTATGACTTTTATCTTTTACTTCATAATGTGACTTAATGTAGGTCATTGATTAATATACCATTATTTTTTTTTTGAATGAATTAATGATTCACACTAAATCACATCATACATCAGAAAGTAAATTATCAAAGACAAAGAATGGTAGTCAAAATATAATTTTTCAAATTTTTTAAAACGCACACTTGCAAAACATGTGGGATAGTTACAAATGTTGCCGTACGTAGATATGCAATGCAACAAGTGATTGTTTTGTTTATGTTCCATTAATGGCACCATTCTCACGAACCACACATCCTGGTCAAGTGCCTATTTCTGCGCCATCTTCTCATAACAATTTGTTCTTAATTAACAAAACTAACTCCTCTCCACTATTTATCTTAATATATAAATTATTCATGTAATATATATTTAACATTTTTCTGACATAAAATTTAATATTTTGCAAATTTTATTTTTCTTATTTATCCCTCAATTCTTCATTTATACTAAAGTGTAGAATTTTCTTATTTGTGGATGAGTTATATTCACATGTATACAAGTACAAACTCTACATATATGCACATGGATGGGGTGAATGTTGAAACATACAATTGAAGACCCTCCAACACAGTTAACACCTCCCAGTTATAGGGGTGTTCACATGGCCATTTAAAAAAGTATCAAATATTAATTACCATTTCATATTTTTCAATTTTTTTTAAGACATTCAATCGCACTTTCACGTTCAAATAAAATCAAACCCCAACTTCTAGCTCAGAAATTCAAATCTCCCATCGCTTGTACCATAAATTTTTAGTTGCAGGACAAGCACCCCCACCACCATCCTCTGTTAAAAACTTTAAAGCGGAGAGAGAATATATGAACATGAATGAAGAAAGAATAACCAACAAATATACTAGTATTTGAACACGTCCAAAATCTTAGTGTAACATTTATTTATTACATTCCCAATATTGTACCAGAGGTAAGTGCATTTTAATTTCACGCGTTTGTAGGTCCAAAGCAGTGAAAGTAATAACTATAGTATAAAAAATTAAAAAAATTAAATTAAATTGTGATACGATAAAAATACTGTTACTTTACTCAATTATATACTAACATTTTGTTTGAATAAATATAAATAAATATAAATAATGAGTGTGTGTCCCACCACACACACCACTCTCTGCATTCTTCTTTATTACTCATCTGAGATCCTCTATTCTTCTGTCTCTCATTTACACCAGAGAGAAAAAAAAAATAAAAATCAAAACTTGTTCAAAACACAACCTTTTCCTTGTATGAAACACAGAGAGAGAACTACCCTTTTGCTTCACGAAGCTCTCTTTCATGGCTCTCTTAACTTCCTTGCCTGAACACTCCACCACCCCAAAACGCCACAAACGACAACCTCAGCAGCAACAGCAACAGCAACAGAAACAGAAACAGAAGCAGAAACAAAAACCAGGTTCTTCATGGGATCAAATCAAGAACCTCTTAACCTGCAAACAGGTGGAAGGTTCGAGGGTTCATGACCCTTCCAAAGGGTACTCGAAGATAGGGTCTTCTTGCAGCTCCATATGCAGCTTCAGAGACGTTGTTCATGGGAACACACGTGTGGTGCATAGGTCTGATAACTCTTCACCGGAGAGTAGTTCTCTGGGTCAAGAAACCGGTTTACTCACAAGGAAACCGGTAACTGGTTCTACACGCTCCACACCCGCAAAATCAAACGCTGGAACAACCTACACGTCATCATCATCATCATCATCTTCTTCTTCCAGGGGAATGCAGTTCAGAAAGCTATCTGGCTGTTATGAATGTCACATGATCATTGACCCTAGCAGGTACTACTATACAGTCACTTCAAATTAATTGCTTTAATTTCTACTGAATTGATTATTAATTAAGTTTTGTTTATAGTAAATATATATTCAAACTCTTGATTTAATGAAAATGGCTTCAAAAATGGTAATTCAGGTTACCAGTTGCAAGGAGCACTGTGTGTTCTTGCTCTCACTGTGGTGAGGTCTTCCCTAAAATGGAGAGTTTGGAGCTTCATCAAGCTGTTCGTCATGCTGGTATTTTTAATATCTCTCTCTGTTTTTTTTTTTTTTCAGAAGATATACATGCATCATATATTATAATTCCGTTTCGTAATGTGATTTAATTTAATTTTCAGAAAAATATTAATTCTTTCCTTTAATGCCATTTAATTATTCATTTATTCGTTCTTGAGTGCTAGTATTAACAAAGGTTACGTTTTATATCGTTAATCCTCAAAGAGAAAGGTCTTCTATCATTAACTCCAAGAATTAGTTTTTTTCATGATATTAAAAATATGTTATACTTCCTCCGTTTTCTATTTCTTTTGTAAGTGTGATTTTTTTGTAGTTTTTTTTTTCAGATTTAAGATAATGTTAATTATTTTGTCGTTGTTTATTAGATTTTTATTTTTCACTTAATTTATGCACACACGTTTATTTTCATGCAGAAATAAAAAGATAAAATGCAAAAAAAAAACATTTAATTAAATTAAGAAAAAGCATCATACAGTGGTTTCAACCTGGCAGTCTCAAGCTAAACTTAAAAATCAGTTTGGAATATTTTATAAAACGAATTTAATGTTCTTTAATTAATTCATTAAGTGCATCCATTGACTTTATTTCTTTTATGAAGGTATATAACTTCTTTTGTTTTCAATGAATAGAACAATTAATCAAGGTACTATAATAACATTTTGATTCTGGTTTCCTTTCACTAATTAATATCATGAGTGTTTCACTTTAAGGAGGAAAATAAAAAAAAAAAAAAAAAAAACTTTAGCACCGATGTGGAACAGTAGGATATAGATAGATCTGATGGATTTGTTTGAAGCATTATTAACAATTCTGTCTCTGTCAAAGTTAATTGATTGAACTGCCTTGTGCTTGAGGGAACGTGTTTGTGGGGTTAAAACGTAAAAGTCAGCTTCGAAATCCGAAACATGGAACCTTTTCTCCGATAATTTTGCTCTTCGTAACACTGTTGTTTAGGATTCGATTCATCTTAACATGTTGGAAAACTTGATTATGATAAATTTTTGAAATTCAGAAAATGCACCCACCAAAAATTTCAGTGCATTAGTTTGTGGGGGCAAAACATCCTCGATAACTTGTTGTGTAGGAGAATACGTACGAGAGATCACAGCTGTCTGCTGCCAAGGAAGATAAATGATCTGCTTCCACAACGCGCCACCTCTTTATTGGTCCACACTGCACCACCCACCAAATATAACAAAAAATTGACAATTGCAAATTTTCTATTAACTATCACTTCTTTAATTATAGTATTTATATTTATATTCTATTTTTACGTTGAATAATAATAATAATAATATTAAATTGTGTGTTTGGGGAACAGTTTCGGAGCTGGGACCGGAGGATTCGGGGAGGAACATAGTGGAAATAATATTCAAGTCGAGCTGGTTGAAGAAGGATAATCCCATATGCAAGATCGAACGGATATTAAAAGTGCACAACACCCAACGCACCATCCAACGGTTCGAGGAGTGCAGGGACACGGTAAAGAACCGTGCGCTGGGGAGCACCAAGAAAAACCCTAGGTGTGCAGCCGACGGCAACGAACTCTTGCGGTTCCACTGCACCACCTTAACGTGCGCACTGGGCGCACGTGGGTCATCCTCGCTGTGCGCCTCCGTACCCGGCTGCGGTGTCTGCACAATCATCAGGCACGGTTTCCAAGGCGGCGGCGGAAACGACCACGCGAAAGGCAAGGGCGTGAGGACCACCGCAAGCAGCGGTAGGGCACACGACTCCGTCGTGTGCGGCGACGGCACGCGGAGGGCAATGCTGGTGTGCCGGGTGATTGCGGGGCGCGTGAAGCGCGTGGCGGAGGACACGCCGCCGTCGGAGGAGGAACACGTGTCGGTTGCGTCCTATGATTCTGTTGCCGGGTACGCTGGAATCTACTCGAATCTCGAGGAGTTGGTTGTTTTCAATCCAAAGGCTATCCTTCCTTGTTTCGTGGTTATTTATAAAGTGCCTTCGTGTTAAGGAAAACAAAATTAAAAAATTATTTCTATGATCCGTTGTGGTAGTACTGTATATTTAAATTTCAACTTCAATTTTCACAACTCTACCAAATAACAATGAATAAGTTACTAGTTATTGGTAATTGTATAGTTCAGTTACAAGTTGATAACTAGTAATTTATTGATCGTTAATTACATGGGGGTGTGGAATAGTGAAAATGTAAAAGTGTAAGAACATCATGGTTCTTGAGTTATGGAATTAGAATGTTGTAATGTACTTTCTGCTATTTCTGCCAGACCAACTAATTATGGTGGAAGGTGGATGTGGAACCCAGTTTAATGTAGTTACTTTTTCTTGCATGAGATTTTTCTAAGTTTATGTAGAATGTTGTTTTCTATACACAACATTTGATTAAGAATGTATGAGTTTATGGAACAATATTAGCATTTGAGGACATTTAGGGCTTTAATTAAATTAGTAATGTGATTATGTTAATGTGTTAATGTATGGTTAGGAGTAATTAGATGAAGAAAAAAATGGAGGATTAGTGTGAGGGAGACAAGATGGCATATAAAGCATAAAAACATTGTTCTCTTGGAAGGACCAGTAATAATTAGGAAGTCCACGCTTTTCTTTTTCTTTCAGTTTTCTACCTATAAACAAAACCAAAAATGTCTTTCCCAAAATAAAATGATGACCATTGGTAACGGTGCAACTACTAATGTTACTTCCAAGTTTTCAAAGGAGTGAAATTTAAATACATCACATGGTAAGTAATTTGTTTCTCATTTTTAATCATTTAAATTAAGAATGAATTTATTTTTTATCTACCAAACAGATTAAATTTCTCGCTCAAGCAATTAAAGAATAATCTTTTTATAACTTATTTCGTATTTATTACTTTTATGACATTTGGGTATAACGCTGAAAAAGGGCCGATCTTTTTTAAAATTATAGAAATTAAAAGAATAAATCTTAAAAATATATTAAAATAAAAAGACAGTCTTTCTTTGTCAACTTTGTTCATTATCACCATAAACTTTACTTTTTGTCGTGGTTTACGAGAATTTCTTCTTCGAAGGCGAAAATCTTTTATTAATTATTTGAAGGATTAGTATTATGATTTAAGAATTGAGTGAGACACAATGATGATGATGGTCAACAAATTAAGGAGGTAGAATTGTTGCATTAAGCACAATAATAATTGAAATAATAAATAAAAAAGAGAAAGAGGAGCAAGTTGGGTGGTGATCTGTTTTGGTTGTCCTTCTCTCAGCAACACTTTACTGAGCAAAGCATAATGAAGAACACTGCTTTTTCTATTCCTTTTTTGTTCCTTTTTGAAGGCATGTATATTAGGGTTATTGGTTCATTGGAGAACAACAGAAGATGATAATGATGGTGATAATTGCAAACACATGCACCAGCACATGGACATTTTTCACTGTTTTTTTCTCTCTGTCTTGTGTGATTGTTTTTTTGGGACAAGCCATGCATTCCAAACACAAACACAGTACTTTCCCACCGAATCTAACATCCCACAAGCTCTTGTTGCTAGAGGAGTAAGTAATGTGCATCATTTTGTTGCTTCCATTTTCTTAATCATTAATTAAGAACTAGGTTTAAAGTTGTAGTGCTTTTCCACAGCAAAAACGACAAATTTAGGGTTTCTGGGTTTCTCATTCTTAGCACTTATAACCATTCTCAAAAGCTATAGCCTCTTTAGATAATCCTAAATATTTTTTATATACTTTAGAGAAAAAGTGTTTTTTACTCTTTACATATTCTAATCCCATAAATAAAAAAAATTAATTATATTTGTATTATAAGTAGAGTTAATCATATTTCAATGCTTCCCGAATTACAGAACTAAAAGGTTTTTGCTCTTTATTAAGAGATAACTAAAAGGATATTTGGAACACAAAAAAATATACTAATTTGTGAATAGGTATAACTTTTTCATTTGGATTAAATATGTTTTTGTCCCTTAATTTTTAGTGAATTTTAAAATTAGTCCATTTCAAAACTTTGGACCAATTTAACCTTTAATCTTTCGAAATACGTGAATTTAGTTCTTTTTAATCAAATTTTGTTAGGTTTATTTGATATTTCGTACGCATTTCAGAATTGTATTTGAGTTGTTTATATTGTTTGACATATTTTTGTCTTAATGTTAAGTCAAATACTATTATCAAACATGCTTGAAATATCAAATGAAATTAATAAAATTTGATTAAAAGAACTAAATTCATGCATTTCGAAAGATTAATGAATAAATTGGTCTAACTTTTCGAAATTGACTAATTCCAAAATTCACTTAAAGTTAAGGGACAAAAAACATATTTAACTCTTTTCATTTTATACATGTTTTTCTTCTATGACTTGTAAAAATAATTAAATTTCCATGATATTGGTCATAATTAACTGATTACTTTTAGAAAGTTGAATATTAACTGATCACATTTTTCAGTTTTTTTCCAAACAAACTTGTAGCAATGGAGACGTGTGGTTGGGATAATCTTTTTTTTCTTACAAATGCCATTTTTTTTTGTTCAGACTTAAGCTAAATAATTATAGTTATAATTACGTATATAATTTTTTTTTTTCTGATTAGTGTATAAAAACTAACTAGATTTTTAAAATTTCCAATCTTATGTTAATGATTTCAGATATGTCAATTAAATCGTGTAAAATTCTTGGTAATGTTTGTTCTCTGTTGTATTAAAAAAATTGTTTTCTTAGCGTGTTTATTAGGAACTACCCATATACGGGAGGAAAATATTTTAGAATCAGATAGTTTTTTTTTTTTTTAACAAATATTTTTTAATTTTGTAAAAAATACTATATCCTTACTAAATTTCAATATTTCACTGGATTTGGACGGCATCAAGTTTTGACTTGCTTGTGGGCTCAATGTTTGGTTGGCCCATCAAAAGGAAGAATGAGTGCAATACATGGGCTTTATCATCCGCAGCCCAGCATTGGTAAAGACCAGAGAAAAACAAAATTTATCTCAGTACTTAGTATGTAGTCCAGTTTTTAAATTTTTTTTAACGGCCTTTGATGTATGAATGCACTTTGATATAATCTATTCTATAAATGAAATAAAATGTTTTACCCCACAATGAAAATCTTTGCAGTGGCATTATCCTTATATAAAATTCTAAGCATTTAATAAATATCTTATTAATCGTATATAGAGCAAACACTTCTGTCTATCTACATCATAGTAGATTATATTCGTATTTTTTTCGGTTTAAATATTTCACTTTAAATTTGTTTCCCTCTTTTATAAGTTTTTCTTAGATTACTTTTTTGTAAGTATGATTAACTTTGTTCTAATAATAATATTAATTAATACAAAAAATAACCCGTGTTTAACTAACTCAAAAGTTAAAAAACATAACCGTTTTAGGACTGAAAATGGTTCATCACGAAGTGAAGGAGAGAAAGAGAGCAAATAAGTGACTTTAATCAGTGTCGTGTGTTTGTGTCACATGAAGAATGTGTTGGATCAACAAAAAAGAGCAAAACAAACATGATGTCTGTTACAGTCGCTGCCGCCACTTCCTTCGCCGCAGGCTCCTATCTTTCACGACCGCCACGGCGGAGTTTCTCGGTGGCTCTCCGATCTGACGTCTCAACGACCCCAACGAGAATATTGACGGAATTGAAACGCCAGTGTGCCACTCCTCTCCCCCTTCTTCAGCAAGTGGCCAAAGCCATGTCTGATGATATGCGAGCTGGGCTTGGGCTTGGGCTTGGCCTTGAGCCCGGCCTTCCCATGATACCCACCTATGTTGAAAATCTCCCCACTGGGTATGTTATGTTATGTTATGTTCCCTTTCTTTCTGGCTTGCCTTATTCGTCAAGGTTCTAGATCCACTTTCATTAATATTATGTTAAAAAATCACAGTATACAAAGGCAATACCTTTATGGCATGTTAATCGTTTAGGATTGAGCTAAACTTATATTGAGATTGCTAGTGTTGTTATTAATAATTTGATGTGTGTTGTGTTGGATTGTGTTGTGTTGTGGAATGTAAGGAATGAGAAAGGGTTGTTCTATGCCTTGGATCTTGGAGGAACCAACTTCCGTGTGATGAGGGTGCAGTTGGGTGGGAAAGATGAGCGTGTTATTGATACTGAGTTTGATCAAGTTTCTATACCACAGGATCTCATGTCTGCTACATCAGAGGTAACTAACTAATTCATTTATTTGCATTGTATATGATGATCATTTTGTTTTCTATAGTGCTTTCAAATCTCAGCACAATTTCTGCTATTTGGTTTTATGAACACTTATTTTTGAAACAAATTTTAAGAAAATAGGTGAGATTATTTTTCTCATCAAACAGATACTGAGTTTCATTGCAGGAGCTGTTTGATTTCATTGCTTCGGGGCTTGCAAAGTTTGTGTCGAAGGAGGATGGGAGATTTCATATCTCACCGGGAAGAAAGAGAGAGATTGGATTCACGTTTTCATTTCCTGTGAAGCAGACATCCATTGATTCTGGTATACTGATCAAGTGGACAAAGGGTTTTGCAGTCTCTGGAACAGTATGTATATTTATCTACCTTTCACAAATTATTTAACTTGGTGTGCATTCATTGGCAGAAAAACTTCAAACAAAACTCGGATAATAGTTGCAATGCAACTATATTTAAAAACAAACGATAATTTTTAATACAAGGGCACTGTGCATTATGAGGGACAATGTAAGTTGTGTCATTTAATCAGTATCATTAACTAGAGTTTTGTGTTTTGATATAGTTAAATGGTAACTGAAATATATGAACCCAACTCTGGCATGGCTGAAACTTCAAACTCTTTACACAGGCAGGAAGAGATGTGGTTGCTTGTCTGAATGAGGCAATGGAAAGACAGGGAATAGATATGCGAGTTTCTGCTCTGGTATGTTGTTTTGATCCCAATAGTTCTATAGAAGTTCAATAACTTAACCAAAATAGACTGATCCAAGCATGAATTGTTATATAATTTTAGAAAATGGGTACCTAACAGGTGAATGATGCTGTGGGAACATTAGCTGGAGCAGAATACTGGGACAGTGATGTTGTGGCTGCTGTCATTTTGGGTACTGGAACCAACGCTTGCTATGTTGAGCAGATCAGTGCCATTCCTAAGTTACAGGGCCATGTTTCTTCTTCCGGCAAAATGGTTGATATAGACTTCATTACTCTCCTTCATATTAATGCTATAGACGAAGAATAGGTTTAATTACAATTCTGGTACTCTTTTCATAAAAAAATGTTAAGTTAATTTTCTAGTTTTTCAAGTCTCAATTTGATTTTGAATTTTGAAAAAATTGATGCAATTTGATATTTTTGTTGAATTTCTTAAAACGGATAGAGTATTTTTCATCAAAATTAACATTAGGATTATGTTAATAATACCAATAAAACAAATCATTCTTATTAACAACTTCAATTTTTTATAAAAAAGCTTTGGTCCATTTCAAGAAATTTAACAAAAAGGACCAAATTGCATTATTTTTTAAAAAATCGGAACCAAATTGAAATTTAAAAAACAGGAGGACTAACTTGAAATTTTTTAACAAAAACAAAGACTAATTAAACCATGAAGAATATCTTCTTAATCTGACCAAAAAAATTCCTTGATTCAGATCATTAGCACCGAGTGGGGAGCTTTCTCAAATAGTCTCCCTTCAACCGAGTTTGACCGGGAAATGGAAGCTGCTACCATCAATCCAGGTGAGCAGGTAACTTTTGAACCATCTTCTCTATTATTTAGATGTTCTTATGACAAAATAGCAAGTACAATAGTCATTCATTCTCTTCATGTTATTTGGCAGATCTTTGAAAAGACAATCTCAGGACTCTATCTAGGCGAAATTGTTAGACGAGTGCTACTGAAAATGACTGAAGAGGGTGGTTTGTTTGGCAAATTTGTCCCACAAAAACTATCTACACCATTCATACTCGGGTAAATTTTAATCAAGTTAAAATCATATAACAGTAACTATGTTGTACACGTAGTTCTAATCTTCTGTCAATTATTCCTTCTCCAAAGTATACATCAATGCATCCAATTTTCATATTTCACTCTTTACATGTAGTAACTCTACACATTCCTATCATATACATGTTACACTGGTTAAGGTATATTTTTGGCTTAAGACTTTTGAGCTATATTCGAACTGAAATATGCCTTTATATGAATTTAACAGAACCCCAGATCTATGTGCTATGCAGCAAGACTATTCTGGCGATTTACATGCAGTTGGGTCTCTCCTCTATGATATATTAGGGGTAAAAATTTCATGACCTAAACTTGATGACAATGCAGTTTAAGCACATGTTCCATAACTCAACATTACCAAGTTACTAACAGATAGTTTTTTCATGGACACAAAGAAAGAAGATGGTAATTTCCCAAGAGAACTATAATAGTAGTATAAAGAAGCACCATCTGGTTATTTTACAATCCAAATATAAAAGCTTAAGTAAAATGGAGAAAAAATGTCCTTGTGCATCAGGTTTTCAAGATGATGATGCAGAATTATGATTATATTATTACAAGAGCTATGTGTTTCTATCATATCTACTTAGAATATTGCATGTAATACTCAATCACTATTTTTCATTTGACACTGGCTCATTTTCTTCAGGCTGAATCCAATTTAAGTGAAAGAAAAACAGTTTTAGAGGTTTGTGAGACTATTGTAAGGAGAGGTGGGAGGTTAGCTGGTGCAGGAATTGTGGGGATTCTGCAGAAAATGGAAGAAGATCAGAGAGGTCTCATCTTTGGCAATGGGAACAGAAGTGTTGTTGCAATAGATGGGGGCTTATATGAAAAGTATTCTCAATACAGGACTTATTTGCAAGATTCAGTGAAAGAACTGTTAGGGACTGAAAAATCAAACAATGTGGTGATAGAGCATACAAAAGATGGATCTGGCATAGGAGCTGCTCTGTTGGCTGCTTCAAACTCCATCTACAAACAAGACTTATAGGGCATTTTACCTTAAATCATTAAGGTAGCATGCATGCAATTATTGGTACCCCTTCTGCTTGATGGTGCATTTGGGGGCAAGAATAAGAAACCAATGGAAGAATCCAACTAAAAGATTCTTCATTTGTAGTATTGAAATTTCAACTTTATGTAAATTATTCAAGGCTCTTCTTGTTAGTTCATAGATTGGTATAGTTTTGTTGTTGTTGTTGTTTGAACACCAGTGTTTAACAAAATAATCTAATTCAATAAAAAAGAGAGAGTAAAGTTTAATGAAGAGTTATTGCTACCAAAAATTGAATTTAAACAATGTCAAAAATTTAAATAATTTCTTGGTGTACTATGTATTATGATTCAGTGGATTGACACCAAAATGAATACATTTAATTTGTTTCAGTAAGGTTTAAATTTACAATAATTTTTAAGAAAAAAAATAAAAGAATCACAAAATAGGAAGAAACATGAAAAAAATAAATAAAGAAATTCTGTAAAGTCATAGCAGTTATTATTGTAACAAAAAGATTAAGTTAAGGAACTTGTTCCTTTAAAACAAATTAATTTTAATATTTTATTTTCATCAGTCAGAATTTCTTTTGTCTGTTCTTAATTAATATTTGTTACCATATGCACGTGATACATTTAAAAAAAAAAAATCAAGTATAAATTAAATATTATTTATGCATCTAATATTAAATATTTAAACATAAACTTTAAAACTACAAAAAGATAAAAATTACTTAAAAGGACAGAAATCAAAATTTACATGTTTTACAGGAATAAAACAAAAATGATAGATTTTAAAGGAAAGAAAACTATTTTATTACAAATATTAAAACAACATTTTCTTTCGCTGTAAATATAAACTATAAAATAGAGATTATATAACTGATCAATTATTTGAAGTGTTTATTCAAAATTAATATGAATGTTCAAACTTCAAATAAGGTAAGTATGGGCAAAACCCTTGTCTCTCGTCTGCGTCGTCATTACACGCTAGCAGCATCGCAGAAACAAAATAACAATAATAAATAACAGAGCGTTTCAAAGTAAAGTCGTTGGTATGATCATCTTCTTCGTCTCTCGCATTTGAGATAAATTGCACAAATTACCCTCTCCGGAACCCTAAATCATCGTCGCAAATGGTAAATTTCTCATGCTCACAATCGCTTTCATTCCGATTTTTCTCAATTTCGTTTTACCTAAGTTGTTTTACCCTTTTCCTGTTCGCAGATCCGATTCATTCTCTTGCAGAACAGACAAGGCAAGACCCGTCTTGCCAAATACTACGTTCCTCTCGAGGATTCCGAGAAACACAAGGTCGAATACGAGGTAATAGCAACACACGATTCCATTTCTTATTGTCACAACTAACACAACGCCTTAACCTAATTTTCACCTTAATTTGTCAGGTTCATCGCCTCGTCGTAAACAGAGATCCTAAGTACACTAATTTCGTCGAGGTCAATTTTCTCTCCCTTTTGATTATCATATAATTTGTTATTTATCTGATTATTGATTGATGTTATGGAACTGCGACGAGGTTCTGGTTCTGTCGCCCTTAGGCTGTCTGAATTGTTACAACAACGTTTTTGGGTGTTTTTGTCCTTCGGTGTTATTGTGTTCTTACAGTTTGATGGTAACGTGTCTTGCAGTTTCGTACGCACAAGATAATATACAGGCGATACGCTGGCTTGTTTTTCTCACTCTGTGTTGATATCACTGATAATGAATTGGCATACTTAGAATGCATTCATTTGTTTGTGGAAATACTGGATCACTTCTTCAGCAATGTGTGTGAGCTCGATTTGGTTTTTAACTTCCATAAGGTTTGTTTATTATTCATCTTATCTTCCCTCTACAATTGTTTATTTAATTCCACTCCCTTGTTTGCTTTTTATAATTTATTTTCAGCAAAATAGTTGTGACTGTTTATGTGGATGTAGATGTCTACAAGCGGTAGTTTCTAGTCACAGTATTGCTATTAATTGATTTCTTCTGCCTTCTATATTCTTGAGCTTACATTACAATAGTGACAAACCATACCCATACACATACCCGACAATAATCGATATGCTACATTGTTTATTTAGCTGCACTAATAAATATGTAACACTATAACTTGATGTCTGAAAAGGGTTCTCAGACAGGATTACCTCCAGTGGAGGATACCTGTGGAAAACCAAACAATATAATCAATATGTAATATGTAATATGTAATGTCATCGTTTATATACATCAACATTCTCCAGTGGATGTGTATGCATGTATGTCTGATATAATGATTTATACCGATCTCTGTTTTGTTTTTCTTTCTGAGTTCAGTTCATGGTGGCTCAGTGTTAAGACTGGAGTAGTTATTGGCCACCATATTGATCGCATTTTCTTTCCAGAGAATATTATTACTATTTTTTATCGCTTACTTACTCATGTAATTTACCTGTTTGTTTTGAAGGTCTATCTTATACTTGATGAATTCATTCTAGCGGGTGAACTGCAAGAAACAAGCAAGAAGGTATGAATCTTTTAGGTTACTAAGCACTTGATGTGTGGCTGCTGCTGTAAGGTTTAAGTGTGTATTATATTTCAGGCATAGTTGTCTACTTCTATTTCTTCTTCCTACACATTTCTCCGTGAAAATGCAGTTTTTGGTGTAAATTTTTTGACATAGAAAACCTCAATTCGTTAACAAACATGTTTTTGTGCTCGCAGGCTATCATTGAGAGAATGGGGGAACTGGAAAAACTGGAGTGATACATTAATTTTCTGCAGTCGTAGCAGTTTGGAGGTTTCGATGACATGCTCTTGCCCTTGGCGTAATTCTTGCATTTCAATTGTGATACAGAATTTTCAAAATATTTTTTCTTGAGCCGTGTATTCAGTACCCTTTACCTACGCATCTTATTCGGCTTATGTTTATATTTGTAAGACGTTAATCAAATCAGGGTTTTCAATAGCCTTTCTTTTATTGTCGATTTCTATTTTGTATTTTTTTTTTAATTTATTTGCTCGTCTTGACAGTTTGCAAAACACTTAATAGAATATAAGTGGGCAATTGTAGTGTATATGCAATGAAAATCGATTACTATGATGGTACCGATGAATCATCAGGGAACAGATACTGGTGTTTTATTTTCAGTTAGATGGTGCTAGTCTCCTGCAAAATGAAAAATGATTAGGGGGCAATCCTTCTAAGGTTGGTGTCTCTACGTCTTGCAATGAATTAGACACGTATTATCGGTTGGGGATATCTTAGTGCGAATAAAAAGAGTTCTGTGCTAGTTTTAATATGAAAGGTGTAGCTCTAGAAGCTGCGCTGTAGAAAATATAAAACAATGAATCGTAATCATGTTGGTCATGACTTTACAATCGCATTGGCAGCCACATTGTTGCTTCATATAATGAAGGGAGATGATGAAGGTCTGGTCCATTTGTCTTGGAAGGGTGGAAGGAGCTGCTTCTGTTGCCCAGGGATTGAAGAAATCTTAGATCCCAACGTATCTTGTGATGCAGAGGAACAGGGAAGAATGGCTTGGGAGCATGGACTCATTGCAGAAGAATCATGCCTTCCACTTTGCCAGTTAGGAAATTGGGTCCTCGTTATATTGAAATTTACTGTGGACCTACTTTGCTCTGCTTGTTGCAACCCCCAAAAGCTTCGGTGATCTTGTTTATGTGAGAGCGTTGAACTATAATTAGTTCCACATAACGGGTTACCAAAATAATGAGGTTGCTGCAACCGAACCTGCACCCAATTAAAGCATTGAGTGACGATACTAGCAGGACAATAAGGGTGCATATTTATGAGATATTAAATTGCACGCTAGTTCGTTCAATTCATTACTAGCAATAAACTTTAGGCACCTCATTTCATATACATAATCACATTAAGCTATTTTTACCAAAGTCGGACCCTAGATTTCCGAGCCCATTTTATTGGATTAATGATACTTTAATAACATTGCTCTTGCAACGAAAGAGATATTTAATACCTGTGGTCCTGCTACAGAAAGCTGATCAAGGAAAGAAGTGGAGGCATACTGACTCTGAGCCACAGGAATTGGCATGACCACCCCATGCTGCTGTGCTAGTGACTGAAAATAAGGCATTTGCAATTTTGATAATGGTTCCAACCTATTTCCAATTTTGTTGTTATTATTATTGTTGTCGACCTTTAACCCATTACTTCCTGCTGACAAGGACAAGAAGTTGAAATTCTGCATAATAAGGATAATCATTAGTGCATGAGGAAGAGGGGCATCATCACCAAAATTAACCTCAGGCTTACTTGCTTTTGAGGGCCATAAACCACAGGTGTTGAAGCAGACTGTGATATCTCTCGATAATGACATTGCTGCTGGAGAATAATATTCTTACTTTCATTGGGATTCCTCACAGTAGAAGTAATTCCATTTTTCATTCCGTTTAAGCTGTGCGCTTGTAAAAGAACTCCACGCTTTGATCCTTCATGTGCTCTCGGTTGATGACAGTCAAAAAGCCTGGTTTCTTTGGTAACCTGTCTTTTTGGCATCTCTAAACTCTTGATTATGTGACTGATGTGAATATGAGCTGCACACTTTTTCCATGATCTCTTGGGAATAAAAACCTGCATGGTTTGTTATTGGCAACGATAAATTGTTGTTTGAGTGGAGTGTACATAGTTTAGGATCAAGAGATTTTAACATAATAGAGTCAAACAAAAACAGCAGTGATAGTAAATTTGTTAGTCCTTACCCTCCCACTTGACGAACAAGCTGAAGTTTCCATCAAATCCAGTTTGGAGGCACGGTTTGCAGCTTCAAGCCAATCAGGAGCTTTAATAGAAGAAGACCTTGGAATGAAAAAAAAAAATGATCAGAATTGGACAAACAGTAATGAAGGTACTTAACTGGGCGAAAATGAAGAATGAAAGAAACTTTACTGAAGATAAGGCTGGCCAGTTGGTGCCAATGGAGACAAGCCTGGCCACAATGCAAGGCCTTCTGAAAAAAAAAAGAAAGAAAAGAAGTTCGAGAATCAGCAAAATTAAGGAAAAAACTTTTAGCCTATACTTTAGTCATCAAAATGAGATATCAACCATATCAAAAGGGGCATTTGATCTTCGAGAATGAGGGATCATACCATTTCCTTTTTGTTCCTTGATCATATGCTGTTGCTTGCAATCAACGTCTTTGGCCTAAATGCAAGCCAATAGTACCAAAAATACAAGTGTACCAGCTCAGAAATCAGAAGTTATGGTAGGACCGAATAAATTGTAAAAGTTGAAATGTTCATGACCTCAAATTCCACGGGTGGTTTCCTCTCTACTTGAGAAATCCTTGATTGTCTGGGCATACTGAATCTGCAATATGATGATGAAGCATGTCAATACCAACAGACAAAGGACTTGAAAAATAGAGATAATTAAGAATGTAACAAAAACATTACCCACCCCATTGCTAGACTTAACTCAGGGTCGTGCAATGCAACTCTGTTGCCATTTTCACTCTTAACAATCACACTAGGCATGACCTGGGAATTTATTGTTCGAGAAGTGCCATGAGATGGCATGAAGGGCGTCGTACTCTCAGGAAAATCAGGCTGTTGTTCTTGACCAAAATCTTCATTCAAACAACTTTTTTTTGAAGCTTCTACAGGTGAGCTCTCATGAATAGTTGCTGAGGCTAGAATAGAATCCATGACAAAATGAATAATAAAGAGCGTGAAAAAGGTTGAGTAAATAGTTTTACAAGTATCCCAGATAAGGGAGAGAATGAAAAATAACCTTCAAGAGCACGAGCAGCACTAGCATTATCCTCCAAGTTTTTCAAAACTGATGAATTATCTGGCAAAGATTCCCCTTCTAGTTCCTTATTATTGTGATTGGAGGCATTGTCAGGGAACATTCCAGCCAAAGCATAGAGAGTCTCAGCAACCTCTTCCTCATCTTTTGTGATGGGCCCAGAAACAACTTCTCTTGGGGTCCATTGTCGTCTTATTCCTCGTTTCTGCAAAAGCATAAAATTCCAAGCAAAAGTTGAGGAAACAGAAAATGCTGAGAAATTAAACCAACAAAGCAAAAGTGTCAAGTTTTGAAACTGGCAAACACAGCCCACAGATGTCTTACTTACAACACTCACTTTGGACTTCTTTACACTATCCTTTTTGAGAGATTCTATTCCATCCACCTTATTCTTCACCTTTTCTGAATCAAGTAACATGGATTCGCGACCCCGTTTCTTCGTGGCTATGTAATTTCAAAATACAAAACAAAAAAATCATAATATTTTCAGCAAACAATGTTTTTGCCCCACTTTCTACACAAGATTGCATGCAGAAGAAGAAAACTACTGGGTCAATTAAAAGTTTATGGTATATGAAGATATCAGTGGAACTAAAACAATTGCAATAATTCACAAGTAAAAGAAAAAGACAAAACCAAATCAGTAGTCCAACAATTACAACAAACAAACAGAGAAAAAGAAAAAGAAAAAAAAAAAACGCTTCTCAGAGATTGCTTAAACTCTAATCCAAAATCAACAACAACCAAAGAGAACTACAAAGGAAAATGCATATTATCCACACATTAAAACGCTTCGGTTTCGAATATTGAACTCACCTGAACGTAGCTTCCGCGGAACAGAAGCACCGTTGCAGTCATTAAAAAACTGTCAAATCATTCAAAGTAGAGAAAGAACCAGACACAAGAAACTCGTCACAGTGAGAAAAAATATCCACGAATTAGAAGGTAAGCAAATAAATAAAAAATAAAAACCCATTTCCTTATACGCTTTTAGTACATTCAAAATGAAATTATGCATATAATAAAATTTCGTCAAAAATAATGTAATTATGCAGATAAATAAACTTCTAATTCCGAATGAAAAACCACACGGAAACGCAACATGGAGGTTTCTTTCAGCGATTCTCCCAGAAAAAAAAAAAATGAAACATACTTCTCTAAAACAGTTTACAAAAAAACTAAAATTATCTTTCAGAAAAATTAATAACAGAGAAAAGTTTATATAAATTAGTGTAGAATAAATCAATTTTAACCAGTAGAGAGTTCGCTTTAATTTTTCAACTTAAATTTCGTTTACGAAACTCTGCTTCGATTTTTTTTTTTTTTTTACAAAAATTAGGCACGAAACAGAATATTAAGCACATAACAAGAAGAACATACATTCTTATGAAGCTTGAATCTCTTGGCGGTGGCAATGAGAGCTGAAGAAGAGTCACGTGTTTGTTGTTGCTGTTGCGGTTGAGAGAGATGGCAACTCATTTGAAAGCTCGACGACGCCGTTCCGACCGCACTCAAGCTTCTCACCTTTTCCTTCTTCAACTTCTCCGTGAATCGAAGGTCCCCACGGCTGAAAACTACGCCTCACAAACCAAAATAGGTAAGAGCGCACGCAGCGAAACAAGAGAGAAAAACCGAGAAAACAGAAAGCGTTATCTGCAAACTCTTCGTTATCGTAAAATATTAAGAAAAAAAAAAGGAGGGGGAGAGACAGGAATAACGACAAATGTAAAATAGGTTTTGTCTCGTAGCGCAGAAAAAGTTGGTGTTGTGTAATTTACCAGCGAGGAGGTTGTGTTTGTGCTTGCGCTTGTGTCGTCGCTTGTTGGTGCTTGAGAACACACTGCTTCCGCGCCTCACGTTTCGAGCTTTGTCCATTTCTCCACGGAAAAACAACAAACAAACAGCAACAACAAGAACTACAACAATAATGATAAGTTATAACAATAATAATAATAATAATAATAATAATAATAATAATAATAATATAGTGATAAGTGAAAGAGAAGGTTCAGTGGTGGAGAAGGTGTTTGATGTTATGCCGGTGAGGTTGAAATGGAAGGGTTGAGAGAGACAAAAAGAGAGTGAGATTGTACGGTGCTTACTTGTTTACATGTTAACACTACAAACACAGTGGTTGGTTTTGGCTTTTGGTTTTTGGTTTTTGGTTGAGTTCAGTGGAAAAGAAGGCAGGGAAAGTAATTGGTGCCTCGTGTTCAGAGAATCAGGTTCTTTTTTTAAGTAAAGGTATGTGGCAGAGCAAAACACACCCAAAAGTCAGAACAAGAGTGCCAAAGATCTAAACCACCAATAAAGGGAACAAAATTTTCAGAATTATGCTTCATAACTATTTTATTTAGTTGTGATTAGGGAAAAATAAAATAAAATGGATCACACATTAATTTCATGCTATGACTATGGCAATGGTTAAATGAGCATGGAAATTATAGGGTAGGGTTCTAGGAAAAACATGAATGGATTACTTAAAGAAGAATAAAAAAGTTTGAATTATAGTACTCGATTCTTTGTGCTGTTCGTGAGTTCGAATAATTTGATTTTTCAAAGTAAAAATTGTAATTAGTTTTTTTTTTTAATTTTGAATCAATTTATTATTTTATTTTCAAAAATATATGAATTTAGTATTTTATAAGTTTATTTGATGATTCAAACGTATTTTGTTTCGATGTTAAACACAATAATATTTATACCGGTTTAACACACTTCAATATATGTTAATAGAAACACGTTTAAACATCACATAAACTTAATAAAATTTAGTTAAACTGACTAAATCAACATATTTATATAATTAAGGAACTAAATTAGTTTAGAATTTTTAATATAGACTAATTCTAATTTTTAGAAATATATTTAATCCCAATAAAAATAAAAATAAAATTATTAGATTCCATCTTTGAAGAGAAGCGAAAGATTGAAAATGTTGAATGCAGATTGAACATTGAAGTGTGAGAAATGATTCCATGGAAGAAAAAAGGTTTTGGGTTAAGTTGAATGAAGAAGTGACACATAAATCAATTGCATGTAATAGCGATTCTTCTTCTTTAATCCGCTAGGTAGTTACCTAAGTCTTTTCAATGTTGTCTTATTAGGATTTGAAATTCACTTCTTTTTTTTTTTGCTTTATTCTGCACTTTTCTGCTTTATTTTTTAATTTTAATTTTAGTGATAATGATAAAAAAGAAAGTTAATTATCAAAATATTCCTTGTACCACGCTATTCACCAAAATATTCTCTTTTTTTTTCGTCATGAGAAACTGCCCAATTGCGTGGATTTATTTTTGTTTGATAGTGTGGAGAAGTTACCTTTAGCATGTTTATATACTTTTTTTAATAAGAGCTTCAATAGAAAAAAAATCTATAAACTAAAAATATTTAGTGAGAAATTTGTTTATATAATTTTTAATTTTTTCTTTTTAATTTGTACATAAGCTATTTTTTGTTTATTTTTTTCTTTATATTTTTTATAGAGAATCCTTCCAAAAAAATTACAGATATTCCACAAACTACTTATATTATGAACCACTTGTGGTGATTTTTCAAGGTTTATTAAGGAGTTTTAAACGTCAGGAAAATTTTTAACAATAAAATAACATAAGAAATTGTCAATGTTAGAAAGTTTTCGAGCTGAAGTCAATTTGGAATACTTTTGAATGAAAAAATAAATTTAGTGCAAGTGGCTGGTAAATTTTTGTAGTATGCATTGAGTATATTAATATTTGATTTTTTTATTAAATTCAATTATTCTTGGTGAATATAATATATACATATATATATATATATATATATATATATATAATTTTACAAGGCGATTTCATTGTTCCTACTATTTATTTCTGCTTAAATTTATAGAAATTAGTGCTCTTAAAGAAATTATTCGACTGGGCTCATTAAAAAAAATACATTTGGTTGACGTAATTTGTTTTCAAAATTACGATATTTCAGCTTGAGGGATAATGGTTTTTTTTACCAGTTTAGAAGAAAATTAAATAAAAAATATTTTTAAACTTTGAGTGATATTAATAAAATTAATTTAAGTTTTAAATATAATGATTTATAATATATGTTCGTTTTCTCTATTTTTGGAAGATGAATGTTAGAATTATTTTTATACAAACTATACTCATCCTTTACCATAAGTAGTTTTACTCGAGCTAATATGAATAATCTAACTCTCTTTTTAATCATTTATACATTTAAACTTCATATTATTTATTAAAATGAACTCACTTAATTGTTAATTTTTACTCATAATTCAATTAAAGAGCATTTATACGATCGATGAGATATTTATGAAGAGATTAATCAGGTTGCATAATCGTCAATTCACACATTTTTGAGCTGCAAAGCTAAAAACTGCTCTTAATATATTTTACTTCATCATTAATATTAATGAAATTTTAGAAACACTGGTTAAATAATTTGAATTATACATGTATTTAATAGATTTCGTTTTTAATTTGAAACTTTTTAAGGTTTTTTTCATCCTGCACCCCCATAATTTCTAAAGTAATGTTTTATCTTTATAAATAGAAGTGACTTCCGAAATATTCATTTCTAAAACTTTAGGAACAAATATAACAACAGTGATGTAATATAACAATGGAGGTGCTTTAGTCTTTTTCTATTAATACGAGGTGTAGTTAGTAATTACGGAGGTGCAGAGAGAAAACCTTTCTTAAGTTCGACCAATGGCCCTAAATTTGACTTTGGACTTCAACATTTTTGTCTAAAAATTCACTTTGCTATTTTGGGTTACAATAGGAGAGTTGGTGCTTACTATGAAACAAAATTATTGAGATGTGTGCTAATAATTATTCAAAAGTTCAAGCACACTTTCACCCGGAGAAACATTGTTTTGGTATAAATAGAAATGAGTAATATCAAATTTATCATTTGAATAAATTAAAAATAATAGAAAATTATATGTAAGATCTTTTATTACCCTCAAATAAAATCTATTTATTTCATTTTTGAATATTTTCTTATCATCTTACTTATTATTTTATGTTTCTAGTGCTAAACTGGCAATGGTGATTAAGAGTAAGAACAAAAAAAGAAAGTAATAACAAAATTATCAGAATCTACAATTCACAATTTTTTTTAATAAAATAAAATCAAATAGGACCATATTGGTATAAACTTCAAATCTATTTCCATTTAAATCTATTACATATTAAGAAAAGAAGATATCACCAAAATTACTACAATACCCATTTTCTTTTATTGACACGTGTCATAGAAATTAGTTTTTTCGTCATTTTAAAACTCTGGTACAAAAGGATCCGGGTTCAAATCCTACAAAAGTCAATTTGTTTTTATTTTTTCATTTATTTTTTATTTCAACTATAATATTAATTATAAATAATATTATTATTTGTATTATTTTTATAAGTATTAGTATTTCTAATTATTAATAATATATTATTATAATATTATTTATAGTGATAGTAGTAAAATTATAAC
>Ga0214543_1004551_pt1 | contig 26171 bp, 26 predicted proteins | sample CNSS2metaG_FD_160094 | JGI IMG/M metagenome (GOLD analysis project Ga0214543, IMG submission 160094) | Root nodule microbial communities from cowpea collected in UCLA plant growth center, Los Angeles, California, USA - CNSS2 | ecosystem: Host-associated > Plants > Roots > Nodule | place: USA... | reverse complement strand
AACCATGTATTTAACATAATTAACCTAAACAAGAATAACTAAAATTAAATTACATGAACACGAATGGCAAATTCTTTTCCCTCTCCAACCAAAAACATGTTATAAAATGCAAACAATTAATAATGATACATAAAAAAATCTTACCTAGTTTCGATTAGTTAGCTTAGGAGAAAATTATCGCCCCTATATGGATGAACTGCATATTTCTTTGCTTTGACACCAGATATTGTTTTTTCTTCTTCGAGTTTTACGTTCAAGTTTTCATCTCTAGAAAACGTTTCAGGCGAATTGCAGAAGTAATCATTCTTTGCCTTATGAGCAGCCATTGTTTCTGGGAGTTTGTCGTCGTGAGAGGGAAGACGCCCGCTAGCTAGGGCTACGAGTTCGTCAACGCTGGTGTAGAGAAAGGGAAGACACCATCGGTTAGGACTGTAAATTCCTCATCGTCGCCGGTGAGGAGAAAAACGTCGCCGGTGAAGAGAAAAACGTCGCCGCCGCTGGACACACGTTGGTTGGAGTGGATGAGGAAGAAGAATAGCCATTTTCAGAATGTTTTCAAAAAAGATACCACCGAACGAAAAGCACCATTGTTTAAAACCGATTGAAGTATAAAATTTAAGTATAAAATTTATAGCGGTTTGAATAATTGACAAAATTAGTTTTAATTTTTAACGATTTATTATAACTGCTAAAATATACTGTCAATATAAATTATATTTTTTATAGTGTTTCTTATTAATGACAAAATGAAGGTTTCTATCTGGTATATTAAAATTCAAGTATCTAATAGTGATATTTTTTTTTCATGAAATATCCGAGGTAATCTAACTCAAATCGGTTTACCAGGTGACTAATTGGTATTTCTTTTACAATTTTCAACGGTGTGAAAATGGAAATGTTGTCAAAAGTTGAAACGGAAAAAGTAAATATCAGAAATTATGTATATTAAATTGATAATTTCCTTTTAGAGATATAATTATTATTTACAAATTTACAAGAATTATATGTGTATTGATATATTACAACTTTACCTTGATAACCTTGATAAAGGATATATTGCTAAGCACAATAACCTTCATCAAGAAAATCTTAAGAAGACATACAAATGATTTGAATGGCCATCTATACCTATCCAACCAAAACACATTCATAGACAACCCCAATTTTCATCTACAAATTTTGACATGTACATACACTTTTAAAAATTCAATAATTTACGGCAATGTAAACTGACCACTAAGGGTTTTATGATAAAGAAAAAAAGATGGAATATAATTGCTAAAGATCTTCTTTGAAGTTATTTCCCAATGAGAAAGAAAGACTCGTGTATTCAATTCACAATATTGAAAGACAATGCCACAATACAATAATTGACATTAACTCTGAAAGTCCCCATCCATAATCTGTTTCATTGGCCACTTTAGATAAAGTCACACACTTGGGTGCTCCAACCTTTATTACATACGAAAAAGCAAACGTCAAAATCCCAAAAAACTAAAAGAGAAGGTAAAATACATAGCCTACCATCGAGAGATATAACAATTTATCATAACTATTCTACAAGAAAAACATGGCAGATATCTAAAGACAATAGAGACAAAAGTATACTGAGGATTTAACAAGTTCAAGGAAAACAACCATTGTCTCCGCTAGCTTTGTAACAAAGTTTCTCTTTCGTTTTATATGCATGTCTATTTGGTCTATAAGTCCACACTTTGTATACCGCGCAAAAGAGTGTAGATGACCTCAATAAAAGGTTGCCTCTATGTTACATTTTAGTGGAAAATTGGTTTTGACTAGAGTCTCATGAGACTAAGAAGCTTCATCAAGCATATCCAAACAAAGTAAAAAAAGGGGGGCTTTTGGCTTCCGCAACGGTTTCTAACCGAAGTCTATACTACCAGAATAGGCTTCAGTTTTCTTCAAAACCGAAGTCAAAAGCAATTAAAAAAAGATTAAAATAAAAAAATAAAACTTGAGACAGAGAATAGGCTTCAATTTTAAAAAAACCTGAAACCTATTTGACTATATGCTCTAGTTCCTTGGGCAACCTGAAGACTATTCTTCACTAATGCTTTGATTTTTGCTATAACCGAAGCTTATTTTTTATTTTTTTAAATATTTTCTTTTTTGTTTTTCTTTCTGTCTACATTTTAACTTAGTAAGAAACAAAACAACCAGAAACATCTAGGCACGAACTAGATATATCAAACATATAAAAGATATATTAACAACATAAAAATATAAATTTTTAAAAACTTGGAAGCGTAAAAGCTAGGTACTACAACAATGCAAAACACGTTTCGAAAGTTAGGAAACAAGTGTTGCAATATGTGACCTGAATGAAAAAAGATGGACAAGAATAACGATACAAAATGCATGTGTTAGAAAGAACATAACGAGCCTCAAAGAAACAAAAAAAAAAGTGAGGGAAGACAGAACGAACAAATGAGCCAATGATGAAAATGAAGAAAAGGTGGTGTACTATACTAGGCGGATAGAACCGACATGAATCAGTACCCGGCCTTAACTGTTAAGACAGAACACTTGAATCTTACCGTTAACCTATAATACTAGTTTGAATAGTTTAGACGGTAAACTATACGAAAAGACAACGTGTACATGGTAGCTAAAGTTACATACCAGTAAGGACTGCCCACTCCAAACTTAGGATATAACAGTTGAGCTCCCAGAGTCAAATGATAAACCTGAAGTGTGAGCCTTGACCAGGCCCATACGAGCCCAATAGAGCCTCAGCCCATAAGCAAAGCAAAACTATGATTAATGTTCTAAAAATACAGGTGGACCCCAACATTTAAAGATACATAATTCATTAATGCTAAAAAGTGAGATTTGAATTTGAGAGTCTTTGCTGACTTGATCGTTGGAGTCTTTTCTGTAGGTAACCTCGAAACTGTTCTACCCAGAAGACACGAAGACATGTCGAATAAGGCTGAAGAATATCCATCCAAGAGATTCAATGATTGGGGTAAGATAAGATTTGAGCCTCATGATAATCAATTATTGTTTCCGCAAGAATAATTGGCGCACACCTTGGGGCCCGAATTAGCATCTTACAAAAGCAATCCAAGAATCTTTAGATGGTTTTAACCCGCAACAAAGTTGGCGTCTCAAAGGAAGTTGAAGCAAGATATAAGGATACCGTCATAAATCAGGTCGACCTGGTTGCCATCCTAGAATGACAAGCCAAGATGCAACAAGAATTCGCAGAGTTCAAAAAGCGCAGTGCTGATGAAATGAAGGCCATGAGACAGGAAAATTCGTGTCTCAAAAGGAAAATAGAGATGAATGTTGCCCACAAGGGTAAGGAAAAGGAAGTTCCAAAACTCCCATGTGTCAGCCAACTGAAGAAGAAAGCGAGTACAACCTAACTCCCTATACCTTCACCACAACCCATCATACACCTACCCTCCCAACCCATCACACTACCACCTTTCCAACTGCTATCGGGCACCAATAACGGCAATGGGAGGCCTTCACACTTGAGTGATATATTGGGGAAACAGACCTCGATGAGCACGTGAAGATCTATGTCACTCATGTCAGCTTGTACACAAGCGAAGATGTCATGATGTGCAAGGACTTAACCACCACCCTCAAAGGGTTAGCCCTGAAGTGGTGCACATCCCTCCTCCATATTCCATAGATTGTTTCGACACCCTGCCCAACCTCTTTTCTACCCAGTTTGAAGGAAGTTGTCCCCACCAAGCCACCCCGTTATCCCTCCTCGGTGTCAGGCAAGCAAGAGATGAGATATTGAGAGACTTTATCGACCGGTTTAGCAAGGCGGCCCTCACAATAAAAAACTTAACGCAAGATGTGATCCTGCAATGCATGGCCCTAACCCTCAAACTTGGACCATTCGTAGATAATGTCTGCCTCTAACCTCCTATCACCGTGCACTAACTCAAACTACCAACAGTGGATTACATACGCATGGAAGAAATGAAAATGATGCGAACCAAGTTTTGAACTGACTTGCAACCTGTTGATTGAAAAGCCGAAAAAACATTCTCAAGAGCAAATCCCAGACCCAAAGATCCTAGGCCACCAAGTTATTCGTGGTACGTGCCCCTAAGCGTGCCACACTCGCATATCCTTAAAGAAGCTCTACAAACAGACCTCATTCCCCTCACCCTTTGCAAAACTCTTAACCCGCCCAACAGTGATATGACCAAGTATTGCAAATACCATTATAGTAATGGGCACACAACTGATGAATGTAAAGCGTTACAAGATAAGATCAAAGAGCTAATATGATCTGAGCACCTCAAACGGTTTGTAAAAAGAGAAGGAGAAAGCAACTCTCGACCAATGTACAACCGAAATACGGACCCAGTCCGCCAATGTGATCAAAGAGACAAAAAAGACAAACGTAGAGAACACCCTCCGGCGTAGACTAACATCAACCCTGCTGACCGAGTCCCTTTGTCTGGAACTATAAAGACCATATCAGGAGGCTTCACAAGAGGAGGAGCGACGATGTTAGCTAGAAAACAACACCTTAGAGGCATTCAATCCGTTAACGTTATTACCCACACACAAAGGCGTTGAAGGATGCCTTCCATCACGTTCACAAATGCAGATTTTCAGGGCGTAGATTAGTAGCAAGATGATCCAATGGTTATAACTGTGGAGTTCGAAAACTTTGCTATTAAAAAGTACTGGTGGATTAAAGCCATGATTCAATAGACATTTTCTACTATGCTACATACTAGAAGTTATAGTTACCAATCGAAGCCATGATCCCTCACGGTGAACCCTAATACAAATTTTCTGGGGAGAGGGTATGCACACGTGAATACATTTACCAGCACGCAGTATTCTGCGAAGGCTGTCAGGTAGAACCTATCCCTATCTAATTCCTTGCAGTTGAGGCACACATATTATATAACGTTCTTTTGGGAAGACCATCCTTGAACACTTTGGAGGTGGTAGTGTCAATTCCACACCTAGCCATGAATTTCCCCTTAGCATCTAGCGACATCATCACAATCCATGCCGACCAAAAGCTTGCACGTAAATGCTACATCACCAGTCTATGACCAAAAGAGCTTATCCTAACCGCCAATAACATCGAACGAGAACCAAGAGTAAGCATCTCCTTGTTTTGATTATCCCACAACGTTACAAGAATTGATTTAATAACATTCTACAAGTACTAATATCTAATAGGATTCTCAGAATTTACTTGATTTTTGCTTTATGTGGCTGTAGGGTATAACAAAAAAGAACATGACAACATAATCTCCATGGAAGAATTCATCTAAAGCACAAAAAAATTACAAAGACAAAAGTGATGCAAGTTGTATAGTGTGAGTTGTATAACCCTTAACACTAATATATTGGCATTTAATTTTCAATCTTTGTCCAAAATCAATTCAAAAATAAATAGAAAGCATACATCAATGATAAGAAAAAAAAATGATACCTTAACTGGTTGCCTCATATCTTCCCAATTATCTTTCATCTCTCTCCAAGTTGTGTATGTCAAAGGAGCAATGTGTGCATTCCTAGCCAATGTTCCCAAATAAGAGCTCAAGGCAAGTGATGGAGCCAGCTTCGTATAGAATCGACCTCCGATCGTCGATCCAGGCATAGATCACCGACAAAGCAGGGAAAGATTATATCACGTTGCACACTCACAGTGGCTTGGGAAACCTTAGGAGGAAGGTGAGCTGAGTTTTTACAAACAATGGCTTGCCCTTTATAGAAGAGAGGCAACCAAAAAAGTGGAAGGAAAGAAGAAACGCCATCTAACATCCTTACGGCACAAGAGAGGGAAAGCAGTTCAGTCAACAATCCCTAACAACTAAGGAACAACACATTGATGGAAGATATAAACCCTAGTAGATGGTTGATACGTGTGTGGCAAGAGGGGTTCGCGTGAGGGCAAGAAGAGAGGGTTGTTACTGAAACCCTAACAGCACCATGAGAAATGAAGAAACTTTACTCTTTTAGGAGAATTTGGGCCTATCTTCTAATGCACAAGCGGACTATAATTTGGGCTGAATGAATGTGAAGGTTCAACCCTAATTATTCAACACATTACTGCAACAAATGAGCTTGGCTGCAAGTAAATTTCAACCCAACGCGTAAAGATGTTGAGAAGATAGTGGTATGCACGCGTGGAAAAATTTGGGCTGCATGTTGTAGGCCCAATTGTTGATGGAAAATGATATTGGGCTGCAAAGTTGATGCTATAATCCATTAAGGTGTTTCTTTGGGTGGCAGCTTGAAAAAATGGATTGCAATTAACGAAACAAGCCCAATTAGAACAACCTTTATTTAATTAAAAATAAAAGAATATAAAAGAAATGGGCCTAGCCAATGGCCCAAGCTATGAGCCTTAATGGGATTACATCAACAACTCTATACTGACCAATAGGTTGGCCAAGAATATTTAGTCTAACTTAAATGCGATTTTCATGACTCAAACCATGAGGCTTAAGAAACTTTGTTGGACCCCTTTTCTTCTTGATAACATGACCTATTATAATAAATGACAAAAGAATAATCTTGTTTTTTCTATTTTTTTTTCCTAAAGAATATATATTATCAAGTAATTTACACTTACTATCATCGTTAATCAAATAGGGTGCCAAGGGTGTTGAGCAAGGACTTGATGCTATCTCTTTTACCTCATTAAGAATTTCAATAATTGATCCACTTGGCCATGAAGCCTCATGCTTCTTGATGTATGTTTGAACTTCTTGATCATTAAGGGTATCTTCCATTGAGTTGGCAGCCCATGAAACTTAACCTCTTGCCCTTATTGTACAACTTAAAAAAAATAAAGACATAAGCAATTTAAATTGTGAACTCAATCATCAAGTGACTTCTTGATGTTTATTGTATGTGGTTTTAGAGAGAGTATGCGTGTGCTTGTGGTTTCCATTGTAGTGAGTTATCTTTGTGAACTCATCACTACTATGATTATTATGATTCTTCTTTTTGCCTTGGCGTGATATTTAGAGTTTTTCTTCTATATACGACACACTTATGATTAGAGCTGTCATGGGTTGGAACCCGCGAGCCAACCCGGCTCACCACGGGATCGGGCCGGGTTGGGTAGAAAATTTTTTATAAATTTCAATATGGTAGATTTTTAACCCGGCTCACATAGAACCCGGCTCACCTGGGTTGAACCCGTGGTGAGCCGGGTTGGCTCACCAACCCGCAAATAAAGAGTCACATAAGTGTTTCTTGTTAAGTTGGGTTCGTATTTGGGTTAAGTTAGGTTGTTTTTTTTAGCCAACACATAGATGATTTGTATTTTTTGTGATTTTAGTTTGTATTTAGATTATATTGAAGTTTATTTATATTTTAATTAGAATCATAATTAAGGTTTGACTAAAACAAATAAAAAATAGTATTTAACCCACTAACTCGTGGTGGGTCGGACCGAGTTCAAATTTTTTTGGCTCATTAATAAGTGAGTCGGGTTGGGTTGGTTAATTAAGTGATCAACCCGTGGTGGGTCGAACCTGGTCGGGCCAAGTTACCCGTTTTGACAGCTCTACTTATGATTATTATTTAGGTTAAATTATTCTTTTGGTCCCTTTATTTGTCAAGAAATTTCAGTTTGGTCCTCAAGTTTTTCATTCGCTCAATTTGGTCCTCATTTTCTTAAAAATGATTCAATTTGGTCATTGTCGTTAATTTTAACCAGACGGTGTTAAAGTCAACGCCACATGTCAATTTCTGGTTTATTTTTTTATTTTTTACACGTGTCACTTTACAGTTATGCCACATGTCAAAATGACTCAATTTGGTCCCTATATTTGTGTTTAGTTTCAATTTAGTCCCAATTTTTGTAAAAATAAAGTAATATTGTTTGTCCTTAGATTGACACTCAATTTAATCTTTGTATACAACTTATGATGATATTCTTAATAAAATTGACGTTTTTATTAAATATTTGTAGAAATATTTTTAAACAAGTTTTGTTTTATTTATTATTAAATAAAGTTAAACCCCAAACTTAATTTCAAAAATTAACAATTTTGTCATCATATATAAAAGCATCAAGTGTATCATATTATAGAAACTTAGTGAAGATTAAAAATCAAATAACTTGTCACACTATTATTATATTATTATTATTATTATTATTATTATTATTATTTTATTTTTATTTTTATTATTATCATTGTTTTATTGTTATTGATTTATTTTATTATTATTGCTTTATCTTATTAGTATTACTGTTTTATTATTATTTTTTATTTTATTTTATTTTTATTTTTTATAGTTTCGTTTTATTACTATTATTATTATTATTATTATTATTATTATTATTTTTATTTTGATCATTCTTATTCGTATTCTTATTATTATTAATTTCATTTTATTTTGTTTTATAATTATTTTTATTAGTATTATTATTTAATTTTGTTTTACTATTATTTTATTATTATTACTATTTTATTTTATTGATGATTTTATTATAATTATTTTTTGTTTTATTATTATTGCTTTATTTTATCATTATCATTATTATTATTTTATTTTATTAATATTAATGTTTTATTATTGTTGTTTCATTTGTTTTATTATTATTTTAATTTTTAAAATTTCGTTTTATTATTATTATTATTATTTATATTATTATTATTTTATTATTATTATTTTCGTTATTTTTATTTTTACTGTTTCGTTTTATTATTATTATTACTACTACTACTATTTTATTGCACGTGCGATATCTTGGGGGCAATGGTTATGTGTTCTTCCTGGTTTGTATATTGTTTGATTCTCTAGGATTGTGTGTTGGGTATAACACTTTGTTTTGATGGTTTTATGTGGATTTATTTTGATTCTCCGGTATGTATAAAAGCAAGAATATGGTTGTGTTTGATGTATGACCATGTGATATTGTGTAGTTAAATTCAACTTAATGATATGAAAGTGTATTTACTTATCATGGATGCATGTTTTTCATGAACTAAGTGTCTTGTGTAAATAGGTTCATTGGAACCTATTATTGAGTGCCAAATACTAGAAAATTATCAATTATTGATGTGGCGTCTCGAAGAATGATGTAAATCACCAAAAGATAGGCCACAAAGTGAACTCTAGAGTAAAACCCGAGAGTTGGCGCTTGGCGACGGAAGTGGTCCCGTTAGGCGATGTGTTGTAGAACTGGGCTCGGACCAAAATCCAATGGGTTGGCGTCCGGCGGTGCCAAGTGTTCTGCCAGATGGTTTAGAACAAGATTTAACCTAGCAACGTGGATGTTGTGGTAGGTGGTTTTGGATGTAGTGATGGATTACGTGAGGGATTATACACAACTTTGGATGAAGGTCTTGATGCGATGCTTTGTTGGGAACCCAGTTACGAGTGCGACTTGTATTGGGATAACACGTGGCCACTCGAGGTTGTAGCCTGGTGGTTTTGAAAGTCTAGTGGAGTGTGCAAGATCGTGGCTCGTACGGATGGGTTCTGGAAGATTGCCTCCTCGGTGTTATCCGACGATTTTGGTAGTCTTAGGACAAATATGGACTGCAGTTCGTATTGGGGAACTCCACTTAGTGTCACAGATCGTGGTCTTGGCAAATTTATTCTCGCGTGTGGACTTTTAGGTGGTGGCCTGTAGTCAAAAGGACAAGTAGACACTCGTGGCAACAAGGATCGATCAATGTAATCATCAAAGGTGTAACATAACTAAGGAATATTACTTTGATAATAACATAAGCAATTAAATAAAAGAAATTAAATACGATAATATAAGAAATTCCTCATTTATAAACACATGTTCCCAAAACACGGGAAAATTAAAATCGTAAAGTTTCATACATTGTAAATGTTCGCGATCAAAACTATTACAAATATAAAAGCCCAAAACAGCTAATGTTCAAAACATAAAAAAACATCAAAATCTCAATCTTCAAAAAGCCCCATATGATCCCGCACTCCAGTATCAAGCGTCGCTTGGCTCACCTGTCAAATCATCTGCTCCCGGATAATAAATCATTCGATCATCGCCACACACACACAGATAGGGTGAGCTATGCATATAAGAACAAATTAAATATGATACCCATCCCAATAAAAATTTACTGATATATATTAATTACAAATTATCCACCCCTGATCTCAGATTCCTTCCTGAGTCATATGCATGAAACTAGGTCTTGGGACTCTTACTGTGCTTCCACGAAACTATCCCTTTCGTGGTCCAACCCTACGAGCCAATCCTGCTCATAGTTCGACCCTACAAACTCCTCGTCTGTAGTAAAACATCCAAGCTTACTTAACTTGGACCCTGACACGCACGTAATCACCATACTGTGGACTCCTAGACCAATAGTAGCCGATGGAAACATCACGGTTCCTTGCACATCGTGCGCCCAACGCATGAAATCACCATATTAAGGACTCCTCGCCCAATAGTAGCCGATGGGAACTCATCTAGTTCCATGCCCATCATGCGTTCAACCACTCAAGCACATCCCAGACCCCTATTGGACTTGGTCCGTCAAGCCCAAGCATAAACGAAGTGAACTTAGTCCTTCAAGTCCACTAATCAAAGTAAAAACCAATTATACAGCCACAAAACCTGTCTGGTACCGCCTAGGCATCGCTAGGCGGATACTGGCAGAAAATAGCCCGGCAGTCACACTTCCATCGCCAGGCGCTGCTGACCAAACAGGACCCGTAATTCTCCGTCACTGCCTGGCGGACATAATCCTGACGCTAGGCGCTTAGCGTTGACAGTGGCCACTGCCACTGTTTGTCACTCTACCGCCCGATGGTTCACCCTGCACCGTCAGGTGCTATACCAGTAGCACAATGCTACTGGTTTTTGGCACTTTTTACAGGTCCTAATAGGCCCCAAACACATAATATTTTTGTCACACATACCTGTATAGTAATACAAGACATACAACCAAACCAGGATACAATATATACAACAAGCTCATGCCCAAGTCACTATTCCCACATCTCAAATACACCTTACACAGTCCAAATACAAGAACAAGTTCTATGATATAATTATTATACTCACCACTTACTACAATATAATTTACAGTTTACCTACTTTTCTCCAATTTCGTTTAGGCATAAGTCATAATGCAAAATGAGCCTTAGTTTCCACAAGTTGATATGTTCACTCAATTTCCAAAGGGTAATTTCCTATCTATTAACCCAACTCTCACAGAACCCTCTCGCGATTCTCCAAACGTGCATCTCGCAGCAACCTCGCCAAGACACTCTCCCCTCTGATGCATCTGCCACATTTTCCAGCATTCGCAATATCCACAACTACCCCAAATTCAGTTTTTCATTAAGTCTAACACGATTACGCTTCCACACAGTATCCAAATTTAATATCCTAATTACTTTAACGGCTATTTTCAATCAACACGATTAATCACAGAGCTCATCCAAGTTTTCCAAATTCTAATTCCCCATGAACCCTAAATTCCCATTTCAATTACAATTCATACCATCGTCCCCCAATTACGAATTTACGGATAATAACCCATCATACCCATGATATTCGTATCACAAGAATCTCTCCCAAGCCTCTTCCACCACAAAAATACCAAAAATCAGATGGAACTGGATAGGTCAGTTCGTGTCGCCTGGCGGACTGCACTTAGTCGCTAGGCGGTGCATAGCAAGAACCCAGAAAATAAGCACTAGAAGCATGAGCCGCCTGGCGGCGTTGAAGGTCCGCCAGGCGGTTTCTGGAAATCTCCAAAAATTCAACAGAATTCGACATAAACTCAGAATACACATTGCAATCATCCAATATAGCACGAAAACATACAATTATCACCAAACACACAAGTAAGAGCTCCCCTAACCTGGATTAAAGCTTTACCCGAGTATTCTTCTACTTCTTTCCTTGGACTTAAAATGATCTCCCTTGGCTTCTATCAATTCAGCCTTCGAGGATCCAGTCACACCCTCAATTCCTCCCTGAATTTCGCACTCTCTGTCTACCTCACAATACTCTCTGTAGAACCTTTCTCTTCTCTCACAATTAGATTGCATTAAGAGTTAGGGTAACCATTCAAGCTCACTTAATTGTCTTATTTTTCCAGCTACCCTTGACTGCTGTTTCTGCTAGGGTTTCCCTTAACCCTTCAACTTCAAATCAAACTAAAAATGGCAAAAATAGAGTTTCATTTGGGTCTTCCAAGATTTGAACCCACACTCCTACACATACCAACTCAATGCCTAACCAATGCAACCAACTCATGTTTCATACTAACCAATATAATTCAATTATTATAAAAATCCACAACATGTTTTAATATACACAAAAATAATACTAATTTAATATCACACAAAAATAACATACATAGGACTCGAACCCAAGTCCTCTCACACACACCAAGTACTCTCAACCACTAAGCTAGTACTTTTCCACGTCATACACTCCATATTTATTACCTTAAAGGTTCTCTTTATCCACATTTATTAAATAATTATTTAATTACTATTTTAATTTTTTCCCGGGTCTTACAAAAGGTATATAATCAAGAGGTGTCCAAAGGAAGATTTGGAAGTTGAGGTTTAAGGATTATGGCTTGTGAGTATCAGAAGTGTTGGAATATTATATGGTTATTTATTATATTGTGTAGTGCAACTTTATTCTGTTGAGCTCACCTTATCTGTTTGTGTTTGGCGATGATCGTGTAATGTGTTACACGAGAGCAGATGATGTTGTAGGTGGTGCTGGTGAAGCATAAATTCGAAGAGGGGCTAGCTTGGGGAAAAGCCTTTATGATGTTTTCTTGTTTTATGGATTTTAAATCTTTTGTAATCATTTATGTTACCAAACTCAGAGTTTGTAATCGACAATCATAGTTTGTGGATTTTGATTTTATTGCGGTATAATAAATGTTGTAAATTTTCCTGCATTTTGGGAAAAGAAATTATTATAAATGTGATTTCATACTTTTTCCTATTCTAATTATTTAAATTAGTAATGTCTGACCAGAATGTTACAACCCGAGGCATAAAAGTTTGCCCCAATTTAAAAATATCAAAGCAAAGGTAAAAATAAAAATGTTACGGGGTTTATGCCTCGGTTTTAAGTGCAACCAAAGTATAAAAGTTTGAAAAAATTACAAAAGTGTCATCGCGTCTTCATATGCCTCGTTTGCACGTGAGTCGAGACATATAGGGTGCCTCAATGGCCACACTGATTGGTTGCCAATGTTAACTTGTTTGAAAGCATTTGAGATCAAAGATTGCCCGAAGTTACGTTTTCTTCCAGATGACATCAATTGCCTCACTGCTATTAAACGTTTGAAAATCGTAGACTTTCCTTAATTATTTAGAAAATTCATGCTACAAGTCGGAAAGTATTAGGACCAAATGTCATACAACAAATATATTAGCATTGTTGAAAGAAAAAGATATGTAATAAAAGTAAATAAAAGAGGAAGTGGAAAGTTTAAACTACTTTGATAAATATTGAAAGGCAATACTTCTTGAGACACAATTAGGACTACCTTCGTTACCTATGGGCAAACAAAAAATACATTCAATCATGACAAAAGACTAACAAAAGGTGATAAATTTTACTCTGTAAAAAGCATTACCTCTTGCCCATTAGGGACAACTTAATCTCACGGGTGGGCATATTCAGAACATAATCAGTATCAGTGACAATTATTTGAAATCCTAGACAAAGCAAAACTTATTCAATAACGATTACAAGAGTTAGAAAAGCATCAAACTATTAAAGAAAGAAAAATTTCCCGCCTCAAAAGAAAAGATTATCTTCTCCAATACATCCTTTGATATTGCTTCCTAAATAGATTAAGAGAAATCAGTTTTTCATGCTCTAAAATTCCTAAGAAGACTTCTAAAATTCACCACCTAAAGTTATGATAGTCAACCAAACTAAACCAAAAGCATAAAATTACACTAAACTACCTTATAAGAATGTAAAACAACTATCCTAACAAGTTTTCAATGATAAATATGACTAAGAAACAACTCAAATTACTAAATCTAGCTAAAACTCAAAATATGGCTACCTAGAACCTAGCACTACAATAGACTAAAAATTCAAAATCTGAAAATTTGTTTAAACAATTGTATGGAGTTGTCATCTAACTATTTGGAGAACTTCTAAATGGCAATTGAAAGATAAAAGCTCAATTCACAACTCATAGATACCATAAATTCAAAATATGCCTAGTGAAGACCTAAACTTTGAACTAGAATAACTAAATTTGTGAAATTTGACAACCACACTAGAATGAAAATTGGAATGGGTAGCTAACTACCTAGAAAACCTTAGAATGATATAATAAATATAGAAATAAACTTAAAACTCCCAATTAGCAGGAAACTCAAAATTTTCCTAGCAAAACCCAAAAATTTGACTTAAAATTAACTCAAGTACCTAGCATCATGCTATAAAGAGTAAAACTGAATACCAAAGCTACCTAAACAGTAAACTAAGTTCCTAAGCAAATTATAAATGGTGAAAGAATGCTGAAATCTACTATAACCACTACTAACAACAAAAACTTCAAAATTCACTAGTGCAAATTTTGCTTTTTACTCTGCCTTATATGTCTCGGTTGGCCAGGAACCGAAGCATATAATGACGCGGTGACATTTTTGCAATTCCAGGCAACTTTTATTGTTTGGTTCAGCGAAAACCCGAAGCAAAAGAGGGTTATATGCTTCGGTTCCACAGACCCGAAGCCAAAAACGTGGCTGGAATTTTCAAAAATGCCATTAGCCGTTATGTCTTTGGCCTCGGGTGGCACTGAACCAAGGCCAAATAGGGCTATATGCCTTGGTTATTAATTGAACCGAGGCCATATAGTTTAATTAGGGCTCAAATTCGCGAACCCTTCTTCTTCTTCCCCGCACTGCATTTCTCCTCTCTCTATCTCTCTACAACCTACTGCTCCGGCCACCCTCCACCACCACGCTGCACTCGTCTCTCTCTCTCTACAACGTTTACCATCGTCGTGTCGCCTTTGTTGGTTTGTTGCACCTCTTTTCCCTGCACCTCCATTTTGTGCACGATCATTTATTGCACGGCCATTTCGTGCACCTCCTTCCCCGTTTTTCGGCAACTATCGAACGCGTGTTTTTTACTTATGACTTTCTCTTGTGTTTTTTGTTGTGTCTTGTACCTCTCGAACGCGTTGCATTGCATCATCTTCCATTGTCATTTACTTTTTACGCTCTCAGGTTCCTAATTCTAATATTTTCCTATGATATCAATATGTTGTTTGCTTTATATATGTGGTTAATTATTTGTTAAAATATGTTGTTTGCTTTTCTTATATGTGAGTTAACCTTAGTTTCCCGTTTGAGATTCAATACAAAAATTATGTATTATCCCCAAGTTTTCATTTTGAAGAAGTTATATTTTTTTAAAATTAATATAAGGGGATACAATACTAATAATTTAAATGTATTGAATCTTGAATTGTCCGATTAGACAGTTTAAGGAGATTAATCACTTTCTAGTAGTTTATTAGTGCATATATATTTTAAAATGCATATTTTAAAATTCATGAATATTTGTCAACTGTGTTTTGTATTAATCTTCGGGTGCATATTTAATTGTGGTTGATAATCACTTTCATTTCATGTATCCTGAAGGCCAATGCGAAATGCTAGCAAAATTTCATGAATTTTATGATATGTATTTTAAAAGTAATATGTTCCAATAAAATAAAGAAAGTAAATCTTATTAAATGGGATAACGTCACACCTTGATTATGACGTGAGCATTGATTCAAAGATTACTGAAATTGTTCACGCAATTTCAGTATATATACGTATGGATCGAGATTGGATTAATTTACCACATATCAACATTGAGTAAGAGAATGGAGTAGAAGAATTTATAAAATTTGCGCAACGTTATGAGGGTAGAAGTGGTGATGAGGTGAAGTTTAGATGTCCTTGTGTCAACTATTTGAATGGGAGAAAATTGAATGCAACTCAAGTTAGTGAACATCTTATTTGTGATGGTTTCCTTAGAAGTTATACAATATGGACATGGCACGACGAATTAATAGACATTCCAATTGTTTTTCGAACTGAACATGTTCTCAATTCCACTATGAAAGAGCGATGGGAAGAGCGATGTGAAGAGCGGGTAGAAGAAGACAATATGGAGGACATGATATGGGATGTTGGCGTAGAAGCTTTTGCACAAGCGCATGTGTATGAGACAATGTCTGCTGATGCGGAAACTCCGTTGTATGTCGATTCAACTAAGTTCACGCGATTGTCAGTGATTTTAAGACTTATGAATTTGAAAGCGACCAATGGTTGGGCAGATAAAAGCTTCACAGAATTACTTATGCTCTTGAATGAAATGCTTCCTAAGGGAAATACTCTACCCACTCGAAACTATGACGCCAAAAAAATTCTTTGTCCGATGGGTATAGAGTATAAAAGGATACATGCATGTCCTAATGATTGCATATTATACATAAATGAATTTGAAGATTTGAAAAAATGTCCAAAGTGTGGGTCATCACGGTACAAGCAGAAAAGAAATAGTGAAGATAGTGGTCAAATAGAGAAGGAAGGATCTGCTTTGAAAGTAGTCTGGTACCTTCCAATCGTGCCTAGACTTAAGCGTTCGTTTGCAAATCCTAAAGACGCTAAAAACCTTAGATGACATGCAACTGAGAGAAGATGTGACAGACTGCTTCGTCATCTAGCTGATTCAATGCAATGGAAAAATATTGATAAGGAATTTCCCAAGTTCAGTGAAAAATGTAGAAATATTCATTTTGGCTTAGCGACCGATGGAATGAATCCATTTGGTAATTTAAGTACAAACCACAATTGTTGGCCCGTTATATTATTCATTTACAACTTATCTCCTGGACTCTGCATGAAGAGAAAATGCATGATGTTGTCTATGATGATATCTGGTCCAAAGCAGCCTAGAAATGACATAAATGTATATCTCAATCCTCTAGTTGAAGATTGAAGTTGTTGTGGGTTGATGATGTTGAAGTATTTGATATTGTTGCTTCTGAAACTTTCATGATGCATGCAATGTTATTTTGCACCATTAATGACTTTCCAACTTATGGTAATTTGTTGGGGTAGAGTGTCAAGGGTCATAAAGCATGTCCTATATGTGAAGAAAACAATGCATCTCATCAGTTGAAAAACGGAAGGAAGACTGTATATCTGCACCATCGAAGGTGTTTACAAGCTAATCATCCTTATCGAAGGTTAAAAAAAGCATTCAATGGAAATCAAGAGAATGACAAAGCACCAACTCCATTAACTGGCATTCAAATTCATGAAAAAGTTAATAAAGTACATCATGTATTTGGTAAAACGTCCAAGAAGTATGGAGCCCTTGGAAGAAAAAATCAATATTCTTTAATCTTCCATATTGGTCGAAGTTACAAGTTAGGCATTGCATAGATGTCATGCATGTAGAGAAGAATGTTATGGCAGGATTTATTGGTAACTAATATTAATGTTATTAACGTTATACTTTGATTATGTTGATAATATGTTAAATATTATTGATGACATTTTCCGTATTGCAACTAACATTTGATATTCCCAATGTGGCGACGCTTAAACAAAAATGTTTGTCATTGGTGGTTGAGAAATTTCGTGGTTTTAAGACCAAGTTGACGTCTAGGTATATCTTTGGATCTAAAAAGGATGAAAATCCATTGTTGAAATACACTTGGATTGATGAAGACACATTGTGTCAATTGCTTGAGCTTCGAACATCTATGGGATGACAGGTATGTTTAATTGAAATAATCAATTGCACAATTGATAATTATGCAAAATTTGAACTAATTCATAAAGTGGGTTTTATATGTTACAGGAAAAGAGAAGAAAAGGCTAAAAGCATAAGTGCTCAAAATAAAAACCCGCACATATTATCTCATGGTGGGTATAGAAAACTTGAAGAGAAGATAATGTTAGAAAAGAAAACAAATCTAGGCCTCCACCTTCTGAGGGTGAAGATACTGAGCCTCCTTCACCACATCACGTCATCAAAAGTGGAAGTTAGCTCGTCTACGCACATCGGGCAACTACACTTCTGAATCTGCACGAGAAATCTCTGAGAAAATTGTAAGATACAATTCTTATCTAAATAGCTCGTTCATGTTTTATATTGTATTATTTTTTTAAAATTTTTTGTTACATTACAGGATTCGTTGCTTGAGCAAAGTTCCCAAGGAAGATTCACTCCAGAAGGTCATCAGGACATACTTGCTACTATAATTGGACCACCTGAGCACCTTGGACGTGTGCGTGGTGCTGAATCAGGAGTCAACATACGCCACTTTTTTAGTTCCTTCTATCATTAGTCTTCATGCAGTCATGGTGCTGATTATGAAGAAAGAATAAAGGAAATAATCACTACGAGGGTGAGAGAAGAACTTATGCGCCAATTTGAGCATTATGGCATTCGTTCACCAGTGGATCCTCTACCAGAACTAGACCCATTTGTGCCTCCCACGAGTAAATCTGTTTTCTAGAAGTTATGAATTGAATAAATTATATTTAATAAAATAATTGAATAACATTAATAAATCGTTGAATCTAATAGGTAGAAGCGGAAAAAAGGAGTTGTTCAGCTCCACTCGGGGATGACATGGATGACACTCTTCCATGTCAGCTATATATTTGGGATGGTATAGAGAAGACACTAGTGGCTCGTGGAAAAGTATTTGAGGCAGCCACAGTTCTTCATGGCATGGAGTTATCAGAGGATGAGGTTAAGGTCACGGTAGAGGAGGTTCTTGTGTTGTTTGCTTTAGTTCCTATGCCAACAAATGAGGTATATACTATGGCTCAAGCACTCCAATGTTTCCTCGTCTGGCCTAGAGATTTGTTTGTTTCTGACCCCCTGGTACAAACTTTTAAATGCACCATACATTAAATTTTTAAGTTTACATGTTTATTATATTCAAACTTAAAGTTTATTCCATTTTAACTAAAACTGCATCAATATAGAAAAAACCCCAACCAAAGAAGATTCTTCTCTTTTTGGACGATCCTCTTGGTGCATTGCTCCAACTTGTAGAAATCATAGATGATGAGCTGATGCAAGTTCCTTGGGATGCTAACATTTTTGGGAGAGACCTTAAGATCCCACTTTACTTGCATTTCCAAGATGTCTTGGAGCTTGCACAGACACAAGAGGAACTGAATATTACCATTATTCAATTATGAATGATGTAAGTCTTTCAGTCATTATATATAATTATTTGATATATTTATCTATTTACTTATATCAAATCAATTTTATGTTTAGGTATTTGTTTGGTGTCACTAAAACTATGGGGCTGAATGATCTAGATGGGTTTGTAGACCCCCAACTCATTCATGAAGGCAACAAGTTTGATGACATCCAATCATATATGACTGGATGCTTTCAACACGGAAAAGAAATTTATATTGTCCTTTATGTTACTGGGTAAGTCATTTTTGTTAACTTATGAATATAATTTGTCATTTTAATGCATAACAATGAATTTATTTTCTTCTCAAGTGTCATTGGCAATTACTTGTGGTTTCTTTGCACCGCCCTGCCCCCAACCATCTTAGACAAGTGATAGATTGGTAAGAAACCTCAATCTCAATCTTATGAATATGACATGTTATATAAAAGTATCCTAACTTATTCCCTTTATCATAGTTCAATTGTTGGATATAACATGTTGTTAGGGAGATCAACGGCTAAGGAAAAGTGTCTTGCATGGTGTTCCCTGCAGGTTTGATATTTCTATCCATATATTTATAATTGTTTGATTTGGTTTTCTTCCTTAATTAATTTTAATGTTGTTGATATAATGTAGTGTAATAGACAAACCGGCTCATATGAGTGCGGTTACTATATAATGCAATGGATGACAACCATTGTGCATGCTCGTATTACAACTAATTGGGAAACAGTAATATATATTTGAATTAAAATAATTACTTTGCAATATACTAAAGTTTGGTATACTAAAGTTGTCTTTCTATATACCAACTTAAGTTAGTGTCTTATTTTGTAGACATACAAGAGTTATGTGACAATTCCTGTGAAGTCCATAAAGTTTGGTAGGATAGCATGTGCAAAATTCACAGATGTACAATAGTATTGATTATGATATATGTATTTGGATTGTGGATATTCCAATTATCTTTTAAATGTTTTTTTGGATTGTGGATGTTTGAGAAAATATTATGTTTTGGTTTTTGCTGATCTGTGAAAATAATATGCAGGTTTAAATGTGGGAATCACAATAAAACAAAAAATTTATTTAAAAAAAAAAGTAGAATAGGCTTTGGTTCGTACCAAGACTGAAGCAAAAAGGGGGTGTGTGGCCTCGGTTCTTACCATAACCGAGGCCAAAGGCTCTACAAAATTTTTAATTAAAAAAAAATATTATGAACCTATGGCTTCGGTTCTCGCTGACCCGAGGCAGAAAAGGGCCTCTATGGCTTCGGTCCCTCTGCAATCGAGGAAGAAAAGTGCCCCTATGGCCTCGGGTGATAATTGAGGCCAAAAGGCACCCCTTTTGGCATCACCCCAATATGCCTTAGTTCTAAAACCGAGACAGAATGATGAAAATAACCAGGGTCAAAAGCCCTTACTGCATTGGTGATTCTCCTTTATAAACCTACGAAATGCATGTTAGACTAATTAAAAACTACAAATTATACTAAATAGAAAATAAAACTAGATAAGAACAATCAAGACAAGTTCTAAATGCCAATGGATTACCAAACACTTAACTAACTACTACAATTTATTAGAAAATCAAAATCTAACCATTTTACTAGAACTAGTCAAAAGGAAATAAGGAAATTGCTCTAAGGCTAATTTCTACTTATTCTTTTTATCGGCAAGTATAAATATGTATATAAATAGGAGCACTTGGGGTACTCCAATCTTTATATACATACACATTTTATGTACATTGTTTCTGAAACACTTTATCCCCACTATATTGATATTTCACTAAGAGTTAATTTCTACATCCTATTATTGTGTCCTCCCCTATTTTTCATCTCAATAACAGGACTACTATTACAAATGCATGTGTGTCTGTGAAAATTTCAAATAATTTGGACCAAACATTTGATTGCCTATATGTGTCGTCAACAAAAAGACAGATGCACCACAACACAACAATTAATGTAAAGTGAATAAGATGTGATGGGTTCGTTGTGTACGTACTTAGCCATAAGTCTCACCCCAAACAAATCAACCCTCTACTACAAATCATTTCCCTACAAAAAAATTATCTAGATTATATTGTCTGAAATCTGTTAGCTACATAATGTCCTATTTTATATATCTTTCATAATTATTTATACGTAATTGCATGTATATGCATATTATTGCAAAGTTTTAATGCAATGCACAAGACAAAAATAGTAGTCAGATTATGAGAAGGATGCTTTTTATTTTTTAGTATATGGGCTAATTTGTACTTGAAATAGAATTTACAACAAACAAACTCTTCACACAACTTCAAAATCAATAACCTAAGCTAATTTTACTTCTATCTACTTAAGAAAGCATGAAATCTGAAATAATACTTCATAAACATAAAAATAGCTACTAATTCATGCAAACTTAAAGATAGCAAAAGACTAATGGAAATAAAAATAAATACTGAAAGTTATGAAAAAATTTAAAATCATCCTATGTGCCACTTGATATACTACTCTAGAACACTACTAAAATGAGTATTTAACACTGAAAAAAATATCAATTTCATCGACTAAATAACTATTGCAAGTATTTATAAAATTAAAACTAAAATTCAAATTCACTATATGCCAAGAATCATACTACAAAAATAGAAAAAAATTCAAGGTAAAATTAACAAAAAATAAAATTCCAAAAATAGCATAAGAGAATTAGGTAAAAGGGATGGAAGCAGATGTATCTATGCTTGTCCATACTATTTTCTTGTTGCAGCAATAGTTCTTCATCTTGTGTTGGGAGGTAAATGATTGAAAATGTATTGGATGCATTGAATCACCTACAACAGTTGCAACTAACTCAGTCCTGCACCTATTCATACACCACAACAAAACACACAAGAAAAAACAATACCCAAATAGTACTACAACAATGGTAAAAATAGTAACAAACGTAAGACTAATTTTCTAAAAAGACATCAAAGAAAAAGTGGAAAAGAAATTAAACTAAAAACAAAGAAATAGAAGAAGAAGTGAACACTACATTGACGAGTGGCAATCGGTAGTGTCTGGTAGAGGGTTCATGACTGTGACCTTCACACAAGTTGTAAATTGTTATGTCTTTTGAATTTTCTATATTTTTACATTTTCTAAGGACCTTAAGAGTTGTTATAGCTTGATGAAGTTCTTCCTCCAACTCCTTAGCCTTGCTCCTTGTAAAAACTCCTATAAAAGCCTTTTCGATTGCTTGTATTCTTCTCTCCCTTTCTTGTAACTTGGCTTTGTTTCTTGTGACCACTCCATCTTGTATTAATGATTTCCGAACCATCATCTCATCATAGGTGGTCAAAATCTCAATTAGCACCATAAGTTACATTGCTTGTGTTACTCAATAATGACACACTCAAGAAATTTGAGTCTATTTTTGGATCAGTTTATAGAAAGGGTAATACAATATGGAAATGTATGTGGGTTGCTATAGTATGGTCTATTTGGATACATAGGAATAACATCATATTTAGAAGTAAGGTGAAAGATGTTGAGGAGATCTTTAATCTACCTCAAGTTAAGGCATGGACTTGGATTACTAATAAAGTTCCTCACTAGTGCAGGGAGGGGATTTGACCGTGGTTATTTTGACCTTTTGGCTTCGATTTTACACCCGAGGCATATACTGACGAGGTAAAAAAGATCTGTTTATGCCTCGGTTATGAACCTAGGCATATGCGAGGGTTACTGCCTCGGTTCACGAACTTAAAAAAAAAAACTTTCTGACCCACCCTCCCTCTTTGAAGTTAGGGTTTCCTCTCACCGAATCCGGCGCCGCACACCACGTCGGCAATCTCAGCACCATCCTCCAATCACGCTACTCACTCCCGCAAGAAAACAGAAAACAAAGCATCTTAGAGGATATCAGCCCAGCGGTAGCAATCTTAGCGAGCTTCGCCATGAAATTAGAATCGCCGTCTTTTGCGTCAAGAGACCGAACGCCGAACGCCATCACTTGGAAAACTCCAGCCATGTCCCGAACCGCTGAAACACCACAAGAGAGAAATAAAATAAATAAAAGAAAAGAATAGTCGAGTAAAACCTAAGCATCGAATGAAAGACAATATAGAGAGAGAGAAAACGCACTCGACGTCCACCACGCGACACAACGGCACAACAATCAAGAACGAGAAGAGGATTCCTGAGAAAGACGTGATGAATTGTGAGGATGAAGAAGGAAGCGAAATTAAAAAAACGCAACGAAAAAAGAGGACTTGTGTTTGAAAATGGAAGAGAGAAAAAATGTTGCTACTAACGCGAAGAAGACGAACAGTGCCGCAATTTCTTTTTAACCCTAAGAAGACTTATTGCCTCGGTTGATTTTAAACCGAGGCATATTCCACTCGAAAAGCAATCAAATATGCCTCGGTTATAAGAGACCCGAGGCATAAACATCTATCTGCCTCGGTTATAGGAGACCCGAGGCAAAAACATCTATCTGCCTCGGTTAGATTTGACCCGAGGCATAAAAGTCTGCCACCTGTTTAAAAATATCAAAGTAGCGGGAAAAATAAAATTTTGGGGGGTTTATGCCTCGTTTCCATGTACAACCGAGGCATAAAAGTTTGAAAAAATTACAAAAGTGCCACCGCGTCTTCATATACCTCGTTTGCGCATGAACCGGTGCATATTAGGCGTTGTAAAAAGTTTATTCTGCACTAGTGCCTAAAGCAAACTTATCTTACTCGGATTGGTGTTTATGTCTGATTACATGCATACAACTTTTAGGTCTTTAATTAGTCTTGTGGGTCTTGGTATACACATATATGAAATTATTGTGGTGGTTTGGTCTAGTTGGAGCTCATGCAATGGGAATGGAAACTAAATAATCATACACTATGTGTATAAAACATGGATGGAGAGTAGGGTAGGGTGAAAAGTAGTGATCCCAATACAAAATCTTGCAATGCTTTTCATTAGTCCATGGAGTTTAAAATACCTTAGCTGTGTACTAACCATTCTCAGATGCCTAGTCCAGATTTGTCTTTTGGTGTTGCAGAAGCTCTTTTTCTTACAATCCTAGCTTTGGAAACTTCTTGTGACATCCCCAAAGGCATTTTGAATGACGCTATAAGGAAAATACAAAGAGTCCCACATCAAGGAAAAACATGGAGCCTCACATCTTTTTCTACAATATGGAGAAGTGGATCATCCTTAAAAATCACATGGTCTAACTATCATACTCCTTGCCAAAATTTTAGCAATGCAACATAAGTTAACACTTTAAACAAAGGTCTTGTCTCAAAAACACGGAGTGCTTGAAGAACTTATGCTCAATGTTGATTTTTGTGTTGGGTTTGGATGTGTGTATGTCTCTTAGGTTGGTTCACTTGGTTTCTTACTTATCATATACTTATCATATAGAGGCTACATACTTATGGAGTGTTTGAAGAAACTATGCTCAATTTTGTTTTTCATTGGTTTAGGATGTGTGCATGTCTCTTAGGTTGTTTCACTTGGTTTCTTCTTATTATCATATAGATACTACATACTTTTGTCTTGTATTTTTTTTTTCTTTTTGAGTTTATTTTTTATAAGGGTGAAGCACTCCAAGTGTTCTATAATTAATATATTCTTTATTGTTGATAAAAAAAAAGTTACATTGCTTGTTGTTACTCTAAGCTAAACCTGATCTTGGATTAGTTCCTATATTATCCTTACTGAATAGATATAATTCCTTTATATATGCCTGTGTGTAACTAATTTGCCCAATCAATTAAAAATTTATTACTCCTTAGTATTTATAAATATATAATAGGAACTAATTTATGTGTATACAAATAAATCAAACTTTTAGACTAATGAAGAACCTAATTGTTTAGTTCGTCTTGAGTTGGACAGATCCACTCATAAAACATAGCTAAATTTTTTTTATAAAGTCTTGTATGTATACACCACTGTCCGATACCATTAACCAATCAATCCCAAACATAAACAGTGAAAATTATATCTCCCATTTTTAATTAGGGCGTCAGAGGAATTTAATCCTTTCTTGAAAGGATTTGATGAATCTTTTATCAATGAGAATGTCATCCATGCCAGTAAATATCTTTTTGGATTTGGCTGACTAAAGGGTTGGTTGAGTATGATTATTTGCCATGTATGTATAACTTTATAGTTTATGTTAAAGAACAATAACCATCTCACGAAATAAGTAGTAAAGCGGTGCTTAGCAGCTTTGTGTGTCAGTGTGGTCCCTAGGTGTTTGTTTCTTTTCCTGACAAGTGTTAGTTTCTTTTCCTAACCGGTTCTTTTTTCTTCTGTGTATATCTTCTTCTTCTTTTATAAAAGGAGACCATGTGTACTCTTATTCACAATCAATAAGACACTTCTTTTCTTCATGTTTTACCTTTTCTCTGTCGTTCCTTTTTCTTTCATGTTTCTCATTGCTTACATTGAGATCATTAGCGTCATGCATATTGAATTCAACAAGGTCATGCCAACTGGTTCAAGGAATGTTAAGATGGTATCAGAGCTCTTCTTTTGAAGAGCTCTGCTACGCATCCACTGCTCTTTCCCGTTTCTTTCTTTTCTTGCTTTCTTGGTTTCTTCTTTTTTTTTTCAACATGAGTGCAGAATTGGTGCAGTCTAATACCACTCAACCTATGCAAACCATTTCTTTGCAAAGTCATCTTTATCTTCACCCTGGAGAAAACCCCGCTGTTCCTCTTGTTTCGCCCCTTCTGGATACCACTAATTACCATTCTTGGAGCAGGTCTTTTGTTACAGCTCTAAGTGCCAAGAACAAGTCAGAATTCATCGATGGAACTGCATCCGAACCATCAAAAGAAGATGCATTGTACCAGGCTTGGAAAAGATGCAATAATATGGTTGTTTCCTGGATAGTGCATTCTGTATCTCCTTCCATTAGGCAGAGCATCTTATGGATGGACAAGGCTGAAGAAATATGGGCAGATTTGAAGAGTAGATTCTTCCAAGGAAATCTTTTGAGA
>Ga0214543_1004550_pt1 | contig 26173 bp, 11 predicted proteins | sample CNSS2metaG_FD_160094 | JGI IMG/M metagenome (GOLD analysis project Ga0214543, IMG submission 160094) | Root nodule microbial communities from cowpea collected in UCLA plant growth center, Los Angeles, California, USA - CNSS2 | ecosystem: Host-associated > Plants > Roots > Nodule | place: USA... | reverse complement strand
ACTTAGTGAGTGGAAAAGATTAGAAATGATATGACTTGATATTGCCGGGGTTAGAATTCACCAACTATGCTCTCATGCAACTACAATTTAACATCCTCTTCATTAATATGCTAATGCCAACCCACAATATTACTCAAACCCTAATTCCTTAATAGATTGAGCCTAAATTTCCTTATTAAAAGTCAATTCCTTGAACTCTTAATAAGCAAATTTGCTTTATGCACAAAGGTTTTAATGCAACCCATGGGTCATGCCCCATTCCTAGGTACAAGCTCCATTGAGTTTTCTTATTTCAAATCTAGGTTTCAAAAGATATTTCCACACCCAATGAACCAAAAATCATGCAAGAGACGGCTAAATCAATGCAAGCTTTAAGTGAAGAAATAAAAAGACTAGCAATTAATTAAAGAGTCATATATATAATCAAAACATTTGCATTTACACAAGAGTTTCGTGGCTACATCTAACCCCAACAAAAATGGGTTTAGCTCTCCATTGTCATGGAGAGCTCAAGCTTACAAAATGGAAATGGAAGAGGGAGGAGACACAAAGAGGAAGATGGAGTTGTTCCCACAAGCCCTAGCAGACCTCCAAGCGTTCCAAGACGTGTTGTTCGAGCTCCAAAGTGTCCAAGATCTGTTTCCCTCCTCGAAAACAGAAGAAAAAGGGTCACTTGACACATCAGCGAAAACAGGCGCCTGGCGGAAGGGTCTCACTGCCAGGCGCAAGCCACCAAACAGGGGGCAAGTCTTCCCGTTACCGCCCGGCGGTGACCAAGTGCCGCCAGGCGGTGACTAACAGTAGCGCCTGTCTGGCGCTTGGCTGGCGCGTAGCTGGCGGTCTGTTCCGCCTGGCGCTGGCTTTGCGTCGCCAGGCGCTTCCTGTTGACATTTTTTCTTCTCTCTTTGCTATTCCGGGTCACTCATTAGTCTGGATTTTTGGAACAAAGCTTCCCATCTACAAAAAGGACACAAAAATGGGGATTAGTGGTATATTTGGATCAATGTAACCCACAATGTATTTATTTACAAAAGTAAGGTAAAATTGAGGATTAAGTAGGTTAAATGCTTTGGAAGAGATGATTTTGCTAATGAAATATAGCTTGGATAATGGTAAAAATTAACATTATCACATCGTTAAGAAGTTATATGTATAATAAGTGATTAGTAAGTATGGGTGTTGTGATGGTTATTTGAGTTTGAATGATGATGACAAACGAAATGTCAAGTGAAACATGTTTATTTTCAACAAAGACTACACTATAACAATTATATTATAATTGATGGATAATAAAATAACATTTTTGCATTATCTAAACTTGCATCAAACAAATATTTGTTAAACAATGGATTTTAAGTCTAAAACTCTTGCAAAATTAAGTTTTAAGATGAAATTCACATTCATTTATATATATATATATATATATTATAAATTGGTCTTATTTTTAATAGATTTGAGACTTCCAACACACATATTACGCTATGACATATACATCTTGAGTGTCAAATTAGACATTAATAAATAGTCTAATAGCGAATGAAACAATAGACTCAACAAATCAAAAGTTTCGCTAGGATATACTCTAATATTATATTAAAAAGTGAATTTTAAGTCTAACTCAACCTTACAAAATTATCTCAAACCACTTAAAATAAAATTTACAACCACTTATATGTTATAAATTGATGATATCTCTAATCAATGTACAACTTTTAACATCTTACACGCTAAAATAATAGTGATTATACTACTTTAAATATCATAACAGAAACTAGATTCAAAACTTAAAATAAAAATAAAAAATTATTATAACATAACTAATCTATATGTGCAACAAGAACACATGTGTAATAGTCTTCAAGCAATAAATATCATCCAACACATGATTCATTAATATAAGTTTGGTCTAACTTCAATTATTTCAAACTTAGATTTTAAATAAGTGATTCATTAAATACTAAAAAAAATCCTATCACCTAATAACTTTACTCAACTCAAAACAAATAAACTCTTAGAAAATAATTATGTCTTGAAAAAAGTAACTGAGTCTGAACATTTTCACCAAAGTTACAAGCATGTTAACGAAAGTTTTAAAGTCATAATAAGTCTCCATTTTAGGTTCATTTGGTTTAAATTGTAATCCTTTTTCCTCAATCTATGGCCAACATCCTTTGACCAATATGAGATTGCAAAATCTCAACTGCTCTGTGAACTGACTTTGAAACATCATTAATTACAAAGATAAACTTGTTTTTTTTATAAAAAAAAAAAAAACTCATATTTTGATGGGTTAGTCAAAGAGTGATTATTTATTTAACTTACAAAAACTAGATTAAATTGGTTATGATGTTTTTGTTATAGAAATAAAACTCCTATGCCATCTATAATAACAATTTTATAATGCTTAGTCAATAAATCAATCCAACTTTCAATTATAGATTTTTTTTATACCAATAACCTTTGAATTATATAACACTATTGTGATTCTATAGAATTTAAGCATCGTTTTACATCACGAAAGAAAATGGTACCATTAACTTTATTTATTTTATGTGTGGATATCTAGTAAAGATGAGTAAAAAATATCCACGCCTAACTCACCTTAATACTTTTAGTGAAAAGTCTTATCAAAAAGTCAATCGTATTAATTATTTATGTAAAAATAAATCATATCAATTTTTAAATAAAGAAAATTAGGCATACCTTTTTTAATGTTTAGTGGTATCGATTTTCATTCTAAGAACATTAAAATATATGTTTAGACATAAGTTTATTGATCACATATATTCATTTAATAAAATAACTTTATTATTATTATTATTATTATTATTATTATTATAAAATTAAATATAAATGCTTTTTATAAATATATTATAATCATTTTTATTTATTTTATACGTAATTTTTTAATTAAAAATATTTAAGTTAAAAAATAACAAAATAACAAAATTATTATTATTTAAATGATAAAATTAATAAAATAATTATTTTAATTTTAAAAATTTAATTTAAAATAAAATATAAAAATAAATGTGAAAAACCAAAAATATAATTTTTTTATATATAGATATAATAATAAATTTATATATATATATATATATATATATATCCATAATTTTAAATATATATATATATATATATATTTTTTTTTGAATTTTAACTTCTCAATTATTATTTTCTAAATTTAAATAAATATTCATAATAAACAAATTAATTTTCAATTTTGTCATTTTAGTATGTTTTTTAATTCAAAAAATTATTTATTATAAAAATTTATTCATTCATTTATTATATTAGTAACTATTTTTTATATTTAAATAATTTACATAATATTAGTTATAATATTTTTTATTTCAATAACTAAAATTTATTTTATTTATAGTTATATTTAGAATTACATATGTTTTTATTTTTTAATTTATATTTTAAAATTTAAATAATTTAATACGTGTATACAGACGTGATGATATCTGTATTTATGCTAATTATAATAATAATTTGTGATGGAAGTTTGCTATATATATTACAACTTAAACTATATACAAAATAAAATAATAAAAAAATAGCTTTCTCGCTAAAGAAACTCAAACAAATATTATATGAAAATATTGTATTTTTTAAAACAATTGTTTTATTTGTTTATAGTACAATATTTAAAATTAACATGAAAATTAAATTAAAAAACAGACATTGTAAAATAAAAATAACGCGTTATTTCATGAAAATAAAATATTACCAAACTATGTATGATGAATTGGAACTAAAGAAGAAAGCGAAAACGAAATGTTTGAAAGCAACGCGTGCGAAGAAAGCGTGTGTATGCGGGACCCGCACAAATTAAGAAAAGTACATAAAACCACTACCAAACTCACATCACAAATATTGAAAAAAGAACCCTAATTCTAACAAATTGGTGTTCGTAAAGAACCCTAATTCTAACAAATTGGTGTTCGTCTGACTTTTTTTTAATGACAATGAAATTTAATTTTTCTATTCAAGTTTTAAGATACTAAACAGTCTTATTTAATACTTTTTCTATTTTTAAATTTGTTTCCATGCATTATAAGTTTAATAGCACAAATCAGCATTACACGTGAGATTAATATTTGGTTTAAATACTAATTTGAAGTTTAAAACTTAAATTTAAAAGAAAAATTAAAATACAGACATTATGATATTTAAATTCTTTCTGATTTAACTAATTGAAATATTTTTAAGAATGTATATATTTTAAATGTTTTTTAATTTTTTTATTCAAACAGAAAAATTTTATTATAAAAAATTTTAAATTCTTCTAATAAATGAATATTTTTTTTAATTGTTTCATTTAAACACATCATACACCTTTTTAAAAAAGTACAATATAGAAGTTATAATATCTGCGCTTTTATTTTTCTTTCAAATTTAAAAAATAATTTAAGACATCATTAAATGGTATAGTTAAAAAGTTGTAAAAGGTTTATTTTATTAAATATATTTTATACTCATTATTTATTTAATATAAGAGAGAAAATTAAAAGTTGAATGCAATGGTTAAACAAAAATAGTAATATTTAGAGATGTACCTGTATGTATATCGAAATGAACCAACAATAAAATATACAAATACTATCAAAATTATTATCAAATGAAGAGATCATATTTTGGTTAAATTTTTCTAAAAGAATATATTGCAATATCTCTAATTTATAAAATTTTGAAACATTTGCACACACAATTTTCATTATATATAATATTAAATATATAATTAAAGTTGCAAGTCAATTAAAACTAAAATTAATTTAAGTGAATTTTTTGAAATCAAATTAAATTTACTTGTTAACAGTAGATCTCACATGTTTAGATAAATAAATAATACTCAAAGAAATTTACTTTGATTTAAAAAATAAATAAAATAAGGATGGCGCGTGAGTTACACGACTTGACCAAAATATCACGAAGGATTATTAGTTATTCGTATGTTAAATTTTGATGATGGAATTTTATTCTTCAATTTTGTTTTATTCTTCAATTATGTTTTATCTTAAAGTTCTTCCCATTAATCTTTTTAATTTTTACTTAATTTTGTTTACGAGTTTTTAATTATAGTTTTCGATTTCTTTAATTATTACTCCTGACATTATACACGGGTTTGAACATTTCGGATGTTCTATTTATATAATTTCTTTCTGTTGATAAAAATAACTCTTCACCTAAATTATCTTTTTTCTTTTTATATGTAGAATTATACTGTATTTGATGTATGAGTTTTACATTCATGTTTATTTTAATGATCAAACACCTTTCATAGAAAATAATATTATCTAAATTTTATAGATAACTTACATAAAATTTCATCATTTTACATTATATTATGGTTTTACTTATTAAGACGAATGTATTAGAATCACCATAATATCCAAATTTTACACTCGTTTGAATTTCCTCATATTGTTCTTAGGACATGCGCACAACTAATAGTTAGTAATTTTTAATAAAATCTTTAAAATTACTATTAAAAATTTTCATATTATATAAAAATTTTCTTATAAATTTGTTAAAAATATTTGAAAGAAATGAATTTTTTCTGCTATTTTTTTTAAGAATTTTAATTGACAAATAATTCTTTCGCGAATAATTATTTTTTACAAAATTTTAAAATTTACAAACAGCGAAAAGTGTTTTATACAAAATATTTTATAAAAAAATTGACAATAATTTCAAGTAACAAAATTTATAAGTATTTCTTAAAAAAAATTTCAAAACAAAATTGGCAGAAAATATGAATTTTTTTAGTAGTGATAATATAACAATAAAGAATTAGATGAATATTTCTTTAATAATAATTATATTTATTAAGTTTTTTAGATATCTATTTATTAAGTTCTTTAATATGGATTCTAATAACTCTTTGCTTTTATGAATAAAAATAAATAATTTTATAGTTATTTTATTGAAATTTTGTCCACAAACAATATTGTATATTCAGGACAATTATGAGCTGTTACTCTGTAAAGAAACGAAGGAACAGCTGGCCATGGCCGATGAACCTCAGGGTGGTAATATCCATTGGAAAGGTTCTTCATTGATTAAATAAATGTTACTGTAAACTTTTTCAATATAAAAATATAAAAAATTCTAGAAAAGTGACAAACTTGGTAAACACAAGTGTGAGTCTAAGGTTTACATTTATTAAAAATAGAAAGTAAAACACTATATAAAAATAAACGTTCATAAATTCATCGTCTTTTGGATTGAGAATAATATCAATATTTTACGTTATTAGACTCAGGTCTTATTAATATTGTATCTTTTCGGTAAAACCTTTTCTTCCATAAACTTAACGGTATTGAAAGAAATAAGAATAATTTGGATGGAAGAGATTGTTTTGTTTTGTTTGGTAATGGTTATGTGTTTGTCGTGATGCTTAGGAGTGGCATCAGGTAGGAATTTTGAAAGCTTGAAATTTCCGTGGAAAGCTTTAGGTTTTGTTCATTTGTTAAACGATGTTGTTTGTTTATTTGGAAGCATGGATTTTATTTTGGAGATGTTTATTTGTCTTGTAGGATGAGTTTGGGTGTGTTGATGACAGCAACAGCACCACCTAATATTTTCTATATTGTTTTTGTGTCTACTGTTAGCTGTCATCAACAATTCATAAACGTTGTCCCACCCAACGTTTCTTAAAACTTTAAACGCACAATAATTTAGGTTTGACCGTCAACAAGTGTTGGTTAAGAATTTGGATTCCTAAAACTTGAGTTTTAGTATGTTATTTCTCTTTCAAATACATTGATCATCTCTGATTTAAAAAAATTTAAAATATTTTATAAAAACTTTTAAAGTATCAATATATTATATTTTTAATGTTTAATATAACAATGTAAAAATAAGTCGATAAAAATCTGGACTCATTAATTAGTGTGTCATTGAATTGTATTTATTAAAGGTTCGATTATAGTTTATTATTAGTGTGTTTGGTTTTTGCTTGGATGATAACGTCATTTCTGATCAAGACTTTTTCTAGATACATATATCTACGTGAAAAAAAGGCAATGTGTATTTTATAAAATAAAACTAACGTGTATGACCACACCACTGATTTATAATAAGGACTATATTCAATAATTTCGTGTATTTAATTTATATGTATAAGCCATAAAAGGCCATACCAAAAATACTTTAAAAGTATTAGAGTTTATTTGAAAATTTGATAAGACTATAACAAAAAATTAAAAAAAAATGATTGAAAAATACCTTAGCTACAAATAAAATTGCAATCTTTTATGATTTAAAAAAACTTCCTCAAAAGTTTATTTTAAAAAGGTTAGAATAGTGAAAAATACTTAAATAAGATTGGCATGCATGCTTTTAGAAAAGTCTTTAATTCCCTTTGAAGATAGTTTTCATTGATGCCTTTCATGATATATAATATAAAGCTAGTGAAAAAGGTGGTGATGGAATGAATCATACATGTTAGGATTATTGCCTTGACCAAAGAATGGAACATATTCTTTGCATGTTTCTAAAACTATTATTATTACATTATATATATATATATATATATATATATATATATATATATATATATGGTTGGAATCTAAGTGAATCTACCCTCATATTAAGTAAAAATAAAAAAGTTGAGCATCATATAAGGATCAAGGCGCATAAACCTATTGTCTTAAGGTTTTGGATTAAGAGTAGTGTCAATCTTTAATGTGTGGGTTGAACTCATGCTCATTGGTGTTAAATCTTTCCGATGCACTTTAACCCCAAATACACATTAAAAAAGTTGTTCTCTTTAAGTTCTTAATACCCTAATTTTAGTTATTTATTATATACTTCTTATCTCTAATAAATCAAAGAACTAAATATGTTTAAATCTTTATAAAACTATAAAAATAAAAATAGTGATTTCAAATTTTGGAGATTAAAAGTCTAAACAAAATGTTTTGATTAAATCAAAATTAAAATACTTTGAATTTACATTATTAAAAATTAGTTTCATATTTTAATAGATAAAAGAAAAGCAAAGATAAAAAATTATAAACCTAAAATCAACAGAACTCGTCATTTTATAACTGAAGTATATTTAATTTAATTTAAATAATGGAAAAAAATAACAATATATTAAAATGTTAAAAGGATAAGCTCCATCTCTTGAACAAGTCATACTCAAAAGGATGGAAGAAAGAGAACAGATTTCAGTGACCACTTCATCGTAAGCATAGTTTTGCATTTATTTATTTGGTCGGCGTAGACTATGTGAATAAAGCATAAGCTAAATTTATATATATACTCGTGATATTTTAGGAAAAGAAGTTGCATGATTTCATCACTATAAAAATAAAATAGTCATATATCGGTGCAAAATTATTTTCCATCAAATCTTTTATTTTTTCTGTGTAATTAACCTTATATTTGAATACCTTGTATCATTATTTTAATGTCAAATAATTGACTTTACAAAGCATTATGCTTTAACTTAAAGAAATAGTTGCGTACTAATCATTAATTATATCCTTATTATTTTTGTCTAATATCTTTTTGATTTTTGTCTAATGGTAAACTTCACAATTTGATTTTAACTCCACTTGCAATAAATTTTATCTTTATATATTTATTTTAAGTTTGATAATTCATAATCTTTGTTCTTCAAATGTAAGCGAAGGTATTTCTTTTCTTCAAGTGATAATTGATACTTAAACATAATTCATCAAATCTATGTCAAATAACTTAAACTAGAGTGAAAAATATGATTGTGGTCTAAGTAAAGTTGACATTCAATCTTTTCAAAAGGTAATGGGTCTAGTTTTTCCTTAAGGTGTTATTAGGAAGATATTATATATAAGTGACATTAATTTAATTTATATAAGGAATTGATATTATTTTTAACTAAAATTTTTAAGATAATGACTTGATGGATATTTTCTGTTATATAGTGTTTAACTTTATATTTTTATTAAATGTGAAATTTTGACTCATATTTGAGTTATTCCCAACAAAAAAATTGTTGGTTCGAAGAAATATTTTAACATTTTTTAAGAGATATTCATAATATTCTCTTTCAAAATGGATTAGAACCAAGATTCTTTGATATATAGAATAAACATTTATTAGTTATGAGGATGTTTATGTGAACTTTTGAAACATATAGCTAATGAGACTCATCAAATATATGTGAGGTGCTTTGCATTTATTACTATTACACAAGCCATTATGTACGTTGATTTAACACTAAAAAAGAGTTTATGTTCATGTTTTGACATATTGTTGAGAACATACTTAATCAAAGTAACATAGTTTATGATGAACTTTTCTCTAACATAAACAAATTGAACAAGAAAAAACTAATTTCTCAAAAAATATTTTTACATAAAGTAAACATTTTTGCCTCTCAATCATTTCTCATTTGAAGTTTAATAGGCATATACTATATTAATGTATTGTATAACTTAACTTTAAAAAAAAACTTATTTTACCCCTACAAAAATATAAAATTCTATAATTATTACATATTTTTTAGTTATATTATATAAACAATGTAATATCTTTTTTACATAAACACCTAATGTTATATCATGATGAATAATTTTATTATCTACTACACTATATTAAATATTTATTCTCTATTACACAATTTGTTTACATGTAGTAACAACTTTTCTTTCTCTCTTTTTCTTTTTTACCAACAAATAAACTAGAATAAAACATAAAAAAATATAAGAGATGTTTGGTTATTACAACAACAAAAGGAAAAAAGAAGAACATGTGGTTATTTTATATTTATACATTATGTCATAAATACTAAATAACACTTTAAAAATGCATTCTTATAAGTCTACCAAACTCCTTAATTAAAATGTGTAACAAGAAATTCAAAATATAAACATTAAAATCAATTCCTCTGTACTGTTTCCTTTCTATTTTGCTTTAACAGTGTAATGTTTGCCTATATATAATAAATATTTTTCACGTTTTCTATATAATAAATATTTTTACCATTTTTTTTTTCCTGCTAGAATTCCAAAATGCCCATCAAAATTTACCTTATTTCCCATCAAAATCATTTACCCTATTACTTTTTATAGGTATCCAAACTCATGAAAGATAAAAATAAAAAACTAGATATGAACCCTAATAGAGATTGAAATGAAAGGCTATAAAAGAAGGTCCCAAGAAAAGGACAAAATTGAAGGGCAGCCAGAAAACAGAAAGAGGAAACGTCATTATTAGTCCAACAGGACAATCCAATTCTCAAATGAATATTCTATTCTGCCAAACCATGCTAACCTAATTCCACATTCAAACCCAACTCCACATAATATATTTAACCCTAAACCCTACATCACTAATCTTTTTAAATATAATTATGCCACCACTTTTTCCTTTAATTCCACGATAACAAAATTTAATTTTTTTCATGATTGATCCAACACATTTTAATTATCCTTACAACAAGTGTAAACCAGATACTCCATGTATTGGATTGGAGTAATATTGTATGATTTTTTTTTTATGACCATCTTAATTATATTTTATGAATTAAAGATTAAGGAAAATGTGAAGGAATTTAATATGTTGAAAAGGCTTAAAAAGGAAGATTTGGAAGAATAAATCGTTGAATGGTGCAGAATATATCCAACCTAAACTAGGATATTTTAAAAGATGTTTAGAAAATTCATCAATGCATTGTGTCCATGCAATTTTTTTTGGTCGGTTTGGTTCACTGTTCAATGCACAGCAGTGCATCAGCATATTCATTAAAAAAATAGAAGTGTCAAACTAGCACAGAAAGGTGGATTCAAAAGGTTTGGAAAAAATGTTATTCCCTAAGTATATGGTGTTTCTTTATTATTTTGTTTCAATCATTATTACATATAGCAATATGTATGTTTTGATTTCTCAAATTAAAAGAAATTCGACATATAATCTCTTAAATGTTTAAGAAAATATGGTATTAGTTCCTAAAATTGCATTTGAAGGAATAAAAAGTAATATAGAAAACTATTTAGTTTCTTAAGTTTATCATTTAAAAACTAAAATGTATTCTTTTTTTTAATTTAAAGAATTTCCTTTTAAATTTAGAAGACTAATAAAATCAAATTTATCTTAAATTCAAGAGATTAAAAACATAATTAAATATATTTTTTTAAACTACTTTCAAAACTTAAATATAAAATTAATTTGAAATATTTTAGTGGACAAAAATATAATTTTTTTAACTATAATTGTTTACTTATTATTTTTATTATTTCAAAAATATTTTTAAGCCAATTTAAGTATTAATACAATCTCCGAGAAATAATTAAGAATAATTTATAGTATTCCATATAAAACATAAAAAAAAATTGAAGAAACACAATTAATGTTCTCAATCTGAATAAGATGATTTATTTTTGTTTAGAAGAAGAAAAAAACAATGACAATCTAATTCTATACCACTAATACTAAATAGCTAATTAATGAAGTTAGGTATTCAAGATTTAAAAAATTTCAATCCAATACGTACGTGAATTTCATACATAAGAACAAAAAACTTTCATATTTAGCAAGACAATTTTGTGTGATTATCCAACCCTAAAAACTGAGATGCTACTCGTACTTTTCCTTGAAAAAGAAAGACGTGTTAGTTTCCATGATTGTTATTTGTGGAGAAAGCACGTCCATTCAAAACACTACCAATTTTAACTGAGACAGAACGCAAGAATGAGATAACAAGTAACATAATCATAGGATTCTTTAGTCACTGTACAGTTTTTTTTTTTTTCTATTTCCAATAGAACAGAAACTAATCTCAGTTCATTGAACAACAGTTTCATTGATTTAACGGGTTTTTAGACATATCAGATTGAGATTTTTGGTCACATAGAACGTTCCAAAAAGTCGTAGGAAAGGTTTAACTAGTGCACGAACTTAGGCCATAGCTGAAGGGAAAATTTAAAGGTTGTGAATAAATACTAGTGCGCTCACTATTATGGATGGTTTGGTGACGTCAATTGTCCGGGACAGAGATCAAACGGTCGAGTTATATTCGAATCGTAGTGTCTGAACTGTTAAACTCTTAAATAAAAGAAATTGTATATCGTAGTTTAGTGAAAGTGTTCGATGCAATAATTAGTATCAGAGTCAACTTGATTAATAGTTATAATTTTGGGTCTTATAGTAAGTGTTCGATCTAACATTATTGACAAAGTGATGAAAGCTATTGATACCACTAAACAGAACTGAAGAAGAAGTCTGTGATTTGAATTGATTGGCGCACCAAGTTGGAATGAATCTAAGAGTTAAGAACGATCGGTGAAGGGTGTATCCAAAATTCTTGTGGCTGTTATGGGCCACCCAATGAGGTATTTTTCACTTTTCACGCATTCCCTAAACTTTTCATTTCGTGCCTTTGGTTTTCAACATCTGTTACGTGTAATCGAATCGATCACAGGACCTAAATATAAAAATATGCTTTCTTTCTCCAAGGGATTTATATTATTATATGTGGAATTAAAAAGGGGTGAGATAAATGCAGAAATTTTTTTCAAGAGGGTGGAGTTTTTGGACCATCAAATGCAGACATAATCATAGTTGGATAGTGGGAATGCCCTTTGGGAGGGCCACACTCTCCACTTTGGTTCTCATCCACTGGTGTTTGTGAAGGAATCCCAGAAATTATGCCTTCCCAATTCACCACAAATTCCTTTCTTCAACCACTATCATATTCTAGGTTTTTACCTATACCTCTCAGTTTCCCATTATAGTCACAAGAATGTTAATTTTCTTCAAGCTAACTTTTTCACTGTGTCGTTTGTAAAAGGAAAGACAACGTTTTTTTTTTTTGCAAAACATGGACAAGAAGGTATAATTAATGGGCATGTGTTTTGTCTCTGCTGCCACTGTGACCCTAGGCAAACTCTTTTTGTATATGTGATCATATTATGGGACAATTACATATGCTGGTGTCAAATATGACAACAAAATTCTCTTTCTGAGTATTTAAACATGTAAACAACCTTATTTTCGATCGCATCAACGTTGAAAAAATAGATAAAAGTTACGCTTTGGAAGACACATACTTTACTGTGAAAGTTTATTAAACTATAAGTTAACTTTCATACACATTCAGCAGTAACTTTTAAGAGAATCGTTGTGGAGGAAAAAAATGGTAGAAAATGTGATAGAGCTGACTAATTTGAAAAAGAAGGGTAGGTCAATATGGATCACAAGCTTTCTACATCCACAAGGACGTGTAATAATTGGCTATGGAGAAGTTAAATAATGCATTTCAACAAGTGGCAGACCACTGCTATAATAGTGGCTAGTGATCTGAAAGCATGAAAACACATATCAAGGGTTTCTGCATGTACATCACCAATAAGTCACCAACACACTGTCTTCAAGTCTAAGACTCAATGTCAAAAATGCATGCGTTGAAACCCAATTTCAGAGGGACTTTTATCATTCCACGTTGCTCTCTTAGTGTTGAAAAAAGTTGTGATTAGATGTTACCAAAAACTTCAAAGTTATACACATTATATATATATATCAGAGAACATTACTTAAAACTTCCTCAATCAGTTTTAGTTTTGGTTTTGTATAAGATATTCAAAATGTGTATTCCTTTCAATGTTTTCATGGGTAGGAGGATTTGAAATAGTAGAAGACACCGTGTTAATAGTGTCTGAATATTTGGATTTTAGATTTTCAGTAGTAATTTTCTCAAATTTTGCATCAGTGACAGTTCTATCTTTCATTATAACTTGGAAAATTAGCACATACCATGATGCAGTTCATTAACTTTCCCTTAAATAGGATAATTTGAGCTACAACTTAACATAATTATGAAAAGTGGAGAAGGTAATTAGAGGTTGACCTCATTAGTAGCTGATCATGGGGATTCAGATATTTTAGTGAAAACTTTACTGCTGTTGACCACACTTGAGGATGTGCAACAACAATCTGTGGTGGGAAGAGACAATAATATATCATGATAACTTGAATCCATTCATGGCATGCCTGTATGGTTGACTAAATGGTTGACTTGCATGCATAAAGTATTTAAATCTCTTGAAAATGGAGTAAGTGGTAGGTCTTAATTTTGTTTCAATGTGCAGTGATTGAAGTAGGACCTACCTATGAGATATGTGATGATAATAATAATAATCCTAGAAAAAGAAGCTACTACCACTACTAACTAGGTTGCAGACATGAAAATAGTTAGTTAAAAAAAAAAAAGTACAAGTTGACATAATTATATGTGGTCACTAACTATTATATAGTAGAAAATTTGTGTTTAATCTTTGTCTTATATTAAAAACATTGTTAAGTTAGCCATGTTCCTCATTAACTAGAGTAACAAAAATTCTATATTTTAGGTTATTCAAAATATTAATTTGAAAGTGGGTGGTTAATTAGCTAATAAGTAACCCATTGAATTTACGTAGAAGATGTTGTGCATGTAACGAAGGATTTGAAGACACCGATATACACGGCACAACACAAAGCAAAGCGAAATTAAGAAACAAATATTCTGTGTGTTTTTGTTCCTCTCAATGCCCGGTTTTTACTCTCCTTCTTCGTCTTCTCTTGTTCCATGAGAGAAAGTAAAACGCAAAACCCTTCTTGGTTGGTCAAAAATGAATGCCATGAAGCAACAACAACAGAGAGAGCATTGGGGTCATGAAAGAACGTAGGAAGCGAAACAGCGTCGTTTCATGGAACACGCTCTTCTGGTGTACACTACTCGTGGTCATCTCTTCCATCTTCTTCACCACCCTCTTCTTCTCCCCCTTCGACGCCGCGCTCTCACCGCTCCCGTTCACGTCGGAAACCCCACCCACCATTTCTCAACCCACAATCACCATCCGAGAAACCGTCATGCTACCCGACCAGGCTCTCATTTTCCTAAACTACCCTCCGTCTTTCCGCTTCCACGCCAGACACGACCTTCTCTGCCTCTACTTCTCCGCCGACTCAACTCGCCGCCGCCTCACTCAGCCGCCGATTCAGCTCCACTTCGCACGCCTCCGCGAGCAGATCGTGCGGTGCACGCTCCCTCTGCGTGGCAACTCGGTCTCGCTCTTCGTTAAATCAGACGGCGTCCTTCCCGCCGCAAAAGATTCCTCCACACACCCCTGGACCCCTCTCGTCTACGAAGCCCTCTTCGACCGCGACAACACAACCATCGTCTTCGTCAAGGGCCTCAATCTCCGACCCGAGAGATTCATCGAACCCTCCACGTTAAACTGTATCTTCGGCTGGGATTTCTCCAAACCCAAATTCTTTCTCAAGTCTAATGTAATATCAGGTGCACAAGAAATCATAAGGTGCAGAACACCCAAAAGCATCATAATCGGTCAGGAACAGGCCCAGTCAATCAAAGTCACAATTCAAGAGAGAGACAGAGAAATATTTCCTTCCATAGCCCGTCCCGGGCTTTGTCCACAACTCAGTTCGTCGATGCAAAAAGCCCACGAGATTTGTATCTGCACCATGCTCCGCAACCAAGCTCGGTTCCTGAGAGAGTGGGTAATGTACCACGCCAAAATCGGAGTCCAACGTTGGTTTATCTACGACAACAACAGCGATGATGATATAGAAAACGTGATTTCCTTCCTACAAAGCGTTGGTTACAACATCTCGCAGCACCTGTGGCCGTGGGTGAAGACACAAGAAGCTGGGTTTGCGCACTGTGCCCTACGAGCCCGGGCCTCGTGCAAGTGGGTGGCGTTTATCGACGTGGATGAGTTCTTCCATATAAGGGTGAATGGGGACTTGTCTCGTATGATTTTGCACCATGCGAAGCCCGGGCACAACGTTGGTGAGATTAGGACACTGTGCTTCAGTTTTGGGCCTTCGGGCCGGCGAGAAGTACCGAGAGAAGGCGTAGCGGTAGGGTACACTTGTCGATTAAGTGCGAGTGAGAGGCACAAGAGCATAGTGAGACCTGAGGCACTGAACCAGACTTTGATCAATGTGGTTCACCACTTTCATCTGAGTGCGCCATTTGTGTCTGTGGATGCAGAGAAAAGTAAGATTGTGATTAACCATTACAAGTATCAGGTGTGGAAGGTGTTCAAGGAGAAGTTCTATAGGAGGGTGGCGACTTATGTGGCAGATTGGCAAGAAAAGGAAAATGTGCGGTCTAAGGATAGGGCACCCGGTTTAGGGACCAAACCGGTTGAACCTCCTAATTGGGCGAACCGGTTTTGTGAGGTTAGGGATTACGGGTTGAGGAATTGGGTGTTGAGGAATTTCTTAGATCGACGCACCCATCTTCTGCCTTGGCAACCTGAGTATGAGAATCATATTAGAAGAAGACCAAGACCAAAGGACAAAACACAACCATTTTTTTAGTGCTATAATTTTTTTTCTTCATTTTGATTTTATAACTTTACATTAATGTCCTCTTGTAGCGATTAGTTTATCGTCTTGTAGATAAGATATAATTGGTTTATTAATTTGTATGTGTATTTGTGGATATAGGTATAAGAAAATTATAGGCATTCACATAGTCATGAATTTTGTGTACAAAGAATATACGGCATACTCCGTAGAAACTATAATCTTTAGACTAGAATATACGATCTGTTTTACTTTAGACATCCTTATATTTTTTTTTATTGACCATAAAAAAATTGACATTATTATTCCAACCCTGAACATAACAGTTTCTTTCTATATTTATATATGTGTAGTGTTCTGTATTTGACTTTAATTACTATCGTTGTCACACCTAAAATGTTCAAACCGACTTAATGATATATAATCAATCTTAATGGACATTCACTTAATTTTCTTGAAAATTAATGTTTATTATTACTTTTCAGCACTCTCCACTATTGAATCTTGTTGTTGTGAAAGAGAGAGAGAACAAAAATTACACTTGACCTAATTAAATTAAATTTGGTCCACACCACACACAAAGTTTGACATTAGCTTTATATGTTATCTGCTTTTGCTTTGTTTCTTTAATTTAGTTTTCAGACAATGTTATATTTCAACAAGCTATATTTTTTATCATTTACCTAACCTGTGTTCTGAACAAATCTTTCAAACATACTTTTAGATAAGAAAAATGAAAAAAACTTCTTTATAAATTAAAATTAGTTTATATTTTAAACTTTACGTACAAACTCTTTTTTTTTTTTTTATCTTTTACTTTTAACAAACTTTTGCTTATAAAAGAAAAACATTATATGATCATCAATTGAATATTTTTAAGGGTTAAATATATTTTTGGTCTCTCAAGTTCTAGTGAAATTTAGAATTAGTTTATTTTCAAAACTTTCGACCAATTTAGTCCTTCATCTTTAAAAATACATGAATTTAGTCATTTCAACCAAAGGTTGTTAATTTTATATAACATTTCAAATACATTTCATGATAATATTAAAATTTTTTACACTGTTTAACACATTTTCGCTTTAATGTTAATTGAAATATTATCATAAAATGCATTTAAAATGTCAAATAAAGTTAACAAAATTTGGTAAAAAGAACTAAAATCATGCATTTCTAAAAGTAAATGACTAAATTGATATAAAATTTTAAAGAGGAACTAATTCCAAAATTTACTAAAACTTGAGGGAAAAAAACATATTTATTTTTAAATAAGAGTTACATCTATAATTTGAAGCAATAAAATTATGCAATTATGCAATCCATTTCCTATTAGCCCATGGACTATACATGTTGGACACAGTCCAGTGTTAGTGTTTGGGTGGTCATGGATTTTCGTTTTTATGAATTATAAAATAATGTTAGACAAATTATTTAATCTAAAATATTTTTATTTGTTAGATGACTTTTTATTATAAAAAATATAGTGTTTCTTTTTGGAAATTTACTAATATCGATAAGAACATTTTTAAAAAGATACAAATAAATTCATCATTTTATATTTTTTTATAATTGTTTTTCTACCAAATATAACTATTTATTCGAAACTAATTATTAGTACATTCTGGATCAATTTTTTTTTTCATCATGAATCAGAAATTAACAAAAAGTGTTTGGACAGCCTATTTTAGGACTATTCGCATGAAGCCTTCAAAACAACTATTTTTATATTAGAATGACGTAATAGTACTTATAAATAAATAAAAAATCATTTTAACGTATAACAATATCTATAACTATTTATATACTTTGTATATATATTATAATCATAATAATTTTAGTAAAAATTGAAAACAAAATAGTTTAAAAATATATATGAAAAAATTGCACTTAGTGTTTTTAATTCTATTTGTACTGATTCATTCATAGAGAAAAGGAAATTATATCACACTCAAACACCCCTTACTTACACTGAAATACATGTGTGAGCAACAACAATCATATTCATAGAGGTGATTTCCTTATTTTACCATAAAATATCTTCAAATGCATATAACCTTTGGCAAGCTCTTCATTTTTCATCAGTAATATGGATAACTATGATTTGATTAATGTAGAAAGTTTTGGTGAATCCAGTCCCAAAAAAAGCATTTTGTATTCCATTATTATAATTAAAAGAGATTAGTTTTCTAACTTTAACTTCTTGAGATATTAAAATTGACAGAAAAACCAGGTATAGTTCTTCTAGTTTCAAATATTTTCAGGGTGCATGTGAAGAACACATGAAGTTATGGCTTGCTCTGCATGCTGTCAAACAAAAGTTACAAAATCTGACTACAAATGAACCTGTGTGAGGTTCAATCATTGTGAACGAAGCTTTCTCAATAACCATTTCTTTCTCAAAGGAGCAGCAAGTGCCAGAAACAACCTTGCTCTTCTCTCATCTTCCAAAAAATCACATGCATCTAATATTAAATCATCATCCAGGTCTGGTATAGCCTGAAGCACACTTAAAACATTATCTACAGAAAAATCATCGTTCTTTGTTTTGGTTAATGATGTAACTGCAACAGCCACATGCCCTCTTGCCTTCTTAGATTCATTCAAGGTTGCTGGCATATTAGGTTGATGATGTCTTTTTAGCTGAGCAGAAACATTTTTCCCAACATGTAATGTTTCATTATCTGCATTGGTTTCTCTGGAAGACTTCTTTTCACCACCAATATGAATTGCTTCTTTATCTGCATTGAAGTTATTTTCACCACCAATATGCAACGCTTCTTCATCTGCATTACAAAGTGGCAGAGTAATTGGGACAGAGTTATTGCCCCCAGAAGATCCCTTCTGAATATTTGACTTGAAACCTGCAGAAACTTCTTGATTGCGACATATTATACACATGCCAGAATAAAAAGGCATGCTTCTAATTTTATAGAGCCGGAAGCTGTGATTTACCTGCAATCATGAACATGTGATGATGGTAATAGGAAATTAAAAAAAAAAGTATGAAAAAGAAAGTGAAAAAATGAGCAAGAGGAGAAGAAACCTCATACCCTGATACATTTTTGCCATGCTTGGTCATCAGCCACAACCTTGTGATGTGTCTTATCCCAACTGAATCCTTCTTTGCCAAGGAGGACATTTATAGAGCAGTGATGCCTTCTTAGGACACTGAAACGGTTTCTCAAGACAACCTTACCACAATGACATCCAAATCTTTTGTTAAATGATTCTGTCATATCTACCCATGTTTGTCTCCTGAAGGTACGGTCAATTTTGTTCCCCTTACGCAGCTGGTCCACCATAAGTTCCACAAAAAATAGGTCCATCATTGGAGACCAGTCAAGTTTACCTTGACTAATAACAGCAGTGGGAGTTTGATTATCCACTCCTTTATCGGTGATAGTCTTCTCCAATTCTTTTTCTGAGAAAAAAACTATAACAATTTGTTAAGAAGTGAACTTTAAGTCTAACTCAACCTCAAATAACCGACTTATAAGGTGAGTTTTGCACCCAATTATATACTCTAAATCAGTTTTATTTTAGTCGATGTGAGACTTCCAACACAGTTCAAAAATCATCATAATACACCAGTCAATTAATAAATTTGGTAAAGAAATTTCAAGTTTCAGTCATACAAGAATATTTAACGATAAGGGCATTTGTACCTTCGTATTCATAATCTACATCAAAACATGAAAGGCTGTATCTGCCATCAGCAACTGCGTGGCCAAAAACAATGCATAGATCATTATAATTCGGAATGACCCTTGTCTTGAAAGGTTCAGCATCAGGGTGGAGCTGCAAGTACAAAAACAGTCATAACTGCAATGTAACAACTATCAATGTTTTTGAATCATTTTATGACAATTGGTACCTTAATACATGCATCCCATGTTTTATCATCGGCTGTTATCATGTTTTGCGTCCCATCCCACTGGAATCCCTTTTGACCAACTATCATTTTTATCTCATTGTACTGCTTCCTGAATCTTTTGTGCCGATTCTTCAACACTTCTACATCATACTTGAAACCAAACTTGGTGTTAAATTGTTCAATCATCTCTACCCAGGCTTGTCTTCTAAAAGCTTTTCCAGTTTTATTCCCTTTGTGAACATGGAACAGCAAAAGCTCAAGAAAATATTGGTCTTGAGATGGAGTCCAGTTAGCCCTCAACTTGTCCAAACTAAGACAAGAATCATCCCCCATTACAATACCTGTGTTTCAAATGTATTAGTATCTAAGAAGCATTTTGACATTCCCCCTAATCTTAGGACACTCTAACCACGTACATACAAAGCAATATATATATATATAAATATATATATATATATATATATATATATATATATATATATATATATATATATATATATATCAAAATCTACCCTTACCGTAGCTGAACCTGATCTTTTAGCCAGCACTGTCATGTACAGAATATTTTCTATACCCGTAACAGAGGTATATGCTTAATGATTCTTGCCAGCACGATGATACAAATGGCAAACAAACCATACACAAAATTTAACTTCACAGATATCTAATACGAAAAATCGTAATATAGGCTTGCCCTTGCAACATTACATTAGCTCTAATTCCTTCCCTTCATGAGAAATTTTATGCCTAACTTAAAAAGTTTGAATTTTAGCAGCCAAACAAGGGAAAGCACCAAAGGGCCATTCAACAAACCACCAAATTCTATGTCATTAATAAATTTTCCAAGGTTGATATTGATGAATGGAACATGATCAAACCCTAATTCTGTGTTCGGAAACTGAGAGATAGAAGAAAAGAAGAAAATGGGACTTACCCAAAAGCAAAGACAAACAGTGGCGAAGAATAGCAGCGAACCAAACTGGTGTTTGAGAAATGAGAAAAAAAAAGTGAAGTTTTTGTTTTTGTAATGTGTTGTGTGGAGTGGACCTTCGCTCTGATGTGTTAAGGAAGACAATTATCCTTAAACCAAACAGTGAGGGCATGGTTGTTTGTTTATTGTTATTTAGTTTATAGGCTTAAATATATATTTGGTCTTTATTTTTGTTAAAATTATTTAATTTGGTCTCTATTTTTGTTGTTTGTTTAATTTGGTCTCTATTTTTGTTGTTTGTTTAATTTGGTCATCATTTTTATAAAATTACATTCAATCGAATTTTTTTGGCAAACGGTTATAGGTTTAAAAGTTAGTGAAATTGATTTGGGGAAGAAATTAGGGTTTCAAGCAAAACTATGGCTAACAAGAAACTTGTGTACAATCCAGTTAGTGATTTGAAATTCGTGTTTGAGAGGTATGTCTCGCCACACAAACGAAAAGCCAGAACAGAAATCAACCAAAAAAGTACAACTTTTTAATCTGAACCTAGTTGACGCTCCAATCTCGAATGACAACCTCCAAGCGCAATCTCGAAGCGCAATCTCTAAGCTTCAATCGCAAATCACTCTCCAAGCGCAATTTTCCCTCTTCGCGAAGCCTAATTGATGAACAAGAACCTCCACCACCCAAGAACCCTAATTTTCCCCTTTCTCACCAACCCTAATTTTTCCCTATCTCTCGACTACTCCAATACCCAATTTCAGTTTTTCACTCAAGCATAGCTCTCGCTGCAGTAAACCGTCAATTCAAACTTTTTAATTTTTTTTCACTTAACCATGTTTTATCTTTTTACGTAATTCAAACTTTTTTCCTCGATTTCTTTTTAACGAAACATTGTGCCAACGTGTGCCATCATATATTAAAAAATTTGACACATAACCAAACAGTTTCACCGTATTACTGTGCCGTTAATAATTTTAACACCATTTTCAAAAAACTCGATTGAATGTAATTTTACAAAAATAAAAATCAAATTAAACAAATAACGAAAATAATGATTAAATTAAATAATTTTGACAAAAGTAGACTAAATATATATTTAAACTTAGTTTTGACAAATTTAGGTGAGTTTTGTTTTGAGGGATGTCACTGACACATTTCTACTACCTTTTATGGAATAGATGCGAAGGGGGAAATTACTTGCAAATATATATTTTTTTATTACAAACGAAACAAATAAAAAGAAAAGAAAAGAAAATACTTTTGCTTCAATTTAAATTTTAAATTTCTCTGGCAGTAAAAAAAATGATATTTTCTCCTCTCTCTTTTTCTTCCTCGACAAATCATATATTTAAAGAACTTCTTAAGATTATTTTAAAACAAAAGTCTTACATCACCGACAATAGTTAAACCTTTTGGATAAATAACTTTACGTGATACAAATTTAGTCCTTATATATTGAAATAATTTTCATTTTTTATTTGTGTTTAGTTTCAAACAAGATAAATATTTTTTAATTAAAGACATTAAAGTAAATACCTTTTTATTAAAAATAAAAATTTTATATACACATGTTTTCCAGACCTTTTAAAAATAACTAAAAGTATCTAATGGAGTGTATGTGCATTTAGTATATTTGTTAAAGATACTACTAAATACCAATGGAAAAAAAATAATCATGAAAATAATAAGCATAAACCATGTAAGTGTAGTAAGTTAATGTAAAATGTAATTTTAGAGGAACAAGTCTTTCAATAATTACATTATACTTGATATTATTATCTATATTAAAACATTGGTGTGTAATTAAGAATATAGTTTAAACCTGATCAATTGGTTAAAAAAACTCATAGTTATAGTGGAAAAATATTTTCATATACCCACATTCAACATTCTAAAAGACAAAGACAAAATTGATTAATAAGTTTGATATATTTTAGTTATTGTCTTGCTAGTTGATTCAGAGTTTTATGAAAATGGACTTTGACAATAATTTTAAGAAAGTAAATGGTAAGAAATAATGATTAGACTTTAGTATTATGTTTGGAAGAGAGATTGCAATAATTTTAAAATTTTAAAATGTATGATATTTGAATTATTTGTAATTAAATTTTTTTTATTTTTAAATATTTTATTAAATTAGAGTAATTAAAATGTACGATACTATGTTAGAAGTGGACTTTAAGCCTAACTCAACCTTACAAAACCAGCTTGTAAAGTGAGGTTTGCACCTCACTTATATATTATGAATTGGCCTTATCTTTAGTTGATGTGAGACTTCCAACACACCCCTTGACGACGAGGTATATTCATCTCGTGCGTAGGACAAGAAATTAGTGGGTGATCCGTTAGCGGCCCGATATAGGATGAAACAGAATGTCCAAGAAAGTTCGCTAGGATAGACTCTAACCTGTCTCTGATACCATGTTAGGGCTTATTTGTATTTCAGCAGGGTCAGTTAGAAGTTAAATTTGTAAATATGGATCCGTTGATTTTTTTTTTTGCCAAACAGGGTCAAGTCGTCATGGTGGAGGACGACATTATAGGTGAAGTCGTCCTCCACCTGACCGGTTTCTCTTTTTTTTTTAAAAAAAAAGCAAAGTCGTCATGGAAGACGACTGTTTCAGTATTAAAGGAAAAGTGAAGTCGTCGTCATACCTAACGACTTCTCTTTTCAGATTTTTTTTTTAATTTTCTCAGTTTTCAAATTTTTTCCTTTTTTTTTCAAAATATTAAGTTTTTAATATTTTTCCTTTTATTTCAAAATTTTTAAATTTTATTTTATTTTTTCAAATTTTTCAGTTTTAATTATTTTTCTTTTTTTTTTCAAATTTTTCAGTTTTAATTATTTTTTTTTTCAAAATTTTCAATTTTAATTATTTTTCCTTTTTTTTCAAATTTTTCAGTTTTAATTATTTTTACTTTTTTTTTCTAAATTTTCAGTTTTAATTATTTTTCTTTTTTTTTTCAAATTTTTCAGTTTTCATTAACTACGAAAAAAATTAAAAAAAAATTGAAAACTGAAGTCTTCATGTGTGAGGACGACTTCACTTTTCCTTTACCACTAAAATCGTCGTCTCCCATGACGACTTTGCTTTTTTTAATAAAAAAAAAAAGAAAAACCGATCGGGTGGAGGACGACTTCACCTGTAATGTCGTCCTCCACCATGACGACTTGACCCTGTTTAACAAAAAAAAATCAACGAACTCATATTTACAAAATTGACTTCTAACATACCCTTATATACAAAAAATTCCCATGTTAGATATGTGTAAGCTATGAGAGAAAAAAGAAAGGATGCGTACAAAAAACGCACAAGAAAAGTTTGGGTGACAACTCAAATAGAGCTTGTTTGCTTATTGATTTATTAGAACCTTTGTTCAATATATAGAGTACAATGTCCCATCATATAAAGGAAGAAGTAAAAACTAAATAAAATAGAATATTTCATAATAATAAAAGAGAATCAAATATATGATATCTCTATCAATATAAATAAAAGCAAAATATATATAATATTTTTATTAACTCGACTAAATTCTTTAATATACAATTATGAAACATTGTACACTCCAAATGTTACTCAAGAATAAGAAATTATGATAAGAAACAATATTTACTATCATTATTTGACATACAATGACAAATCTCAAACTATTTAAGTGAAAGAATATATGCTAAAAATCAAAACATGTTTATCTAGTTGATGATATATCAACGAAAAGATGAGATCAAATATATGTAAGTCAATGTAAAAAATAAAAAATAAAATAAAAATTTAATTTTAAAATAGTGAAGTAGGAATTATATATCACACCAAAATATATAAAATTATATTTTAACCAAACTAATATCCCATCATAAGTTATTCACTAGTGCAGAATTCTCATTTTACCTCGGCTTATATGTCTCGGTTGGCCAGGAACCGAAACATATAATGACGCGGTGACATTTTTGCAATTAGAGCCAAATTTTAGGCCTCGGTTCTCCAAATACCCAAAGCCAAATAGGGGTATAGGCCCTGGTTCGCTCAAAACTGGTGCCAAAGAAGGGTATAGGCCTCGGTCCAGTAGGACCCGAAGCCAAAAAGTGGCTGGAAGTCAGGGGTATAGGCCTCGATCCAAGGAGACCCGGTGCCAAAAAAGGGTCAATGGCTTCAGTTCCTCTAACAACTAAAGCCATAGGATTTATTTAGGGTTCGAAATTCGCGAACCCTTCTTCCTCCTCGTGCCAGCGACTCTGCAATTCCACTCTATCTCTGTCTCGCGCTCTCTCTCTCGCACGCTCTCTCTCTCTCGCGCACTCTCTCTCTGCCACCACACCCTCCGACCACCGTCGACGAGTCTCCGCCGCCGCACCACCAGCAACAACAACACCCGAACACGCACGTGTGTGAGGGGAGTGGGAGATAGGTAGCAGGTGGGACATGCCCCGTCCCACACCCTAGGCCAAAGCATAAGCCTGTCAAACCAACTCCTTCAGGTGGTTCCGGAGGTTCAGGTGGCTCCGGTGGTTTCGATGGACCGGCGAGTGCAGCGCCGCCGCGTGCTCGGACAGCACCGTCGCAGGCGGCGTCGAGAGCCGCGATTTGAGCCACAAGCGCACCAAGTTCTATGCCGATTTCGAATGAGTTTCGTGAACCGAGCGTGTGAATGTCTTCTTAGTGTGTGCATTGTTGTTGTTCTGACGATGATGACGTGTCAGTCCACTTTCGTTGTGTTGCGTTTTGCTAGCTTTCGTTTTGAAACTGGAAACTGTTCTTGAGTGTTTCTCTTTCGGTTTTCGTTCTTGCAGTTTTTCTGTGGCGATTGATTGCGGTGCTTGTCTTTTTTTTTTTCATTTTTGCAGGGAGCGGTACTTTTCGACGAATGCAGGGAAATGCGGTGCTTCTAATGAATGTGGAGATTATGACTACATTAACGATTCTCTTCGACCCAACGGTGAGGCTTGTTGTGATACATTTGCATTGATGGGCGGTGGTGAGGAGAGTGGTTTTGATTCCAGCATTGTGGAAGACGGTGAAGGAGATAATATTGATATCTTGAAAGTG
>Ga0214543_1004545_pt1 | contig 26202 bp, 11 predicted proteins | sample CNSS2metaG_FD_160094 | JGI IMG/M metagenome (GOLD analysis project Ga0214543, IMG submission 160094) | Root nodule microbial communities from cowpea collected in UCLA plant growth center, Los Angeles, California, USA - CNSS2 | ecosystem: Host-associated > Plants > Roots > Nodule | place: USA... | reverse complement strand
AATCTTTATTTTTTTTTTTTTTTTTTTTTAAATAAAACTCATTAAATATCATTATTTACTTTGATATCGCTAACGTCCTAAAGAACATCTATCTTTTATTATCATATAAAAAGAAAAAAAAAGAAAGACCAAAACAAATTCATGTAAAACAAATGAAAACATTTTTCAAAAAAACCTATATAATTCTGATTATGGAAAGAAAAAACGAATAAAAGAACAAACTGTCAAGAAAATTTAGACAAATCTGAACATAAAAAAAAAAAGAAAAAAAGAATCGTGTTATGAAAGAATTTCTTAGCTATATAGCAGGAATCAAAACCGAATACCTATTATCTTTATTTCATTCAAGATAATTTAATATTATAGTCTTATTTGGTCATGATTGCAGACATAATTTCGTCTACTAATATAAGCAAAATAACTTGGATAATTAAAAGGAAAATTATCTGTTGCTTGAACATTTTCTTTGTCTGCTATATACAGTACACTGATATAGATAAAAAGACAAGGCATTACTCTTTTCTTTTGATAACATAAATCATAATGTAATCCACAAACTCTCAAGCCTTAACTCATTTAAAAATAGAAAATAGACATTGCTCTCTTTCCATTGAATGTTATTACAAATTGCATCCAAGTTTTGATCTTCGTGTAGATTATTCAATCATGGCATTCATGATTCAGTAAGATCATCCCAAAGGGATGCTCAAGATTGGTCACATCATCTCTCTTTCTCTTTGTATTTGTAAAACAAATCTTTGCATGAGATTTGATATCATATCAATATCATCATAATAAGAACAGCTACATTTCTTTCCAACCATATTCATCTATGATGTGTCTTCAACTAGTGGAAAACATTTCAACTAGTGACCTCATGGAGCAGAAAACACAGTAACACATTCTACCATTAATAACTCAATTCTGATAAGAATTTATGAATACACTATATTCTGTCTCAGAACCCTCTTATTCAGCTTTGAAATTGAGGCTATAATTCCATAAACAGGTCAAACATGATGAAAAGAAAAAAACAAAGTTAAAAACAGAAAAGAGCCATAATGCAGAGGCTTTCCTAGAGTAACCATGTACTATATATATCATTATGTCTTCATACCAAAATGAAAGTCATTGTTTTAACAGATAAATAATCTTAAGACAAGCTGTTCAATTTTAGTTTTAGAAAGAAAGAGTAATCAAAACATAATAATATCATGATCCTTGTGACTGTATTGTATATACTTGTAGGAGAAAGAAATTAAGGGAACCAACTTGAAAGTATTCACCTACCATGAGTTCTGAACTGCATATGAATGAACACTTTTTTTCATAGTCTAAACTATAGTATACTGAGTTTTGTCCCAAAAGCTTGGTGGGGCTTGGCTCCTCTGCATAAAGTGATGATAAGGTGGAAAGAAATGAATAGTGTTCTGTAATGGAAAATTTGACACTGAACTGATTCTGTCAGAAAATGTCTAGGTGTTTTACTGAATCACATTTGGAAAAAGAGATTGGTCAAGTTCTTAAAAAAGTCCCTGATGTTGTTTTCTAAGGTTCAGATCTTGTGAGTTTGAAAACAAGGAATGAAATGAACAGCAATGACTATTGTGATTAAAGAAAGATGTTGCTTTGAATCATGAGTTGAGCATTCTTAATCAACCTTAACTTTGGTTATGCAAAACCAACATGAAATTATAAAGGTGACCTTATCATAATCATGGCACCACCTGCATAAAATGTGCAAGAACATGAAGTGAGTAACTTAATCAATCCATAAATAAATTTGGCCCCTTAGAAAGAAATTGCAAAAGTTACAAGAGAAAAAGGGAAAGGAGAATGACACTGTACTTTTATTTCAGATTTTCTCTTCATTACTTGGCCAAATATGAACTTGTGCACCAAATTTTCATGGAACACACTGATATCTAATGACAGAAAGTTTGAAAAGGCTTTGATTTGGTAAAGACAAAGGAAAAGTATATGGGAAAGTGAAGAAGTAGGAGCTCCCTTCAGTCCAAAACTGCATCAACTTGTGCATGGAAGCTTTGGGCTGCAAGGAACTCCCATTTCTGCAGCTTTCACAACTCCAACACATTTGATGAAGAAAAAGAATGTAAACAGCTTCATTTATACAAACTCCTCTTCCTTACTTGATTTCAACCAATAATGGTCTAAAAGTTCTGTTCAGTTCTACTCAATTTCTAGCAGTACCCCAGATAAAATTATGTAAAAGAAAAAATCAAAGTGTAATCATTTATAACTGAAGTTACCGTTACAACTTTCAAACCACTAAAAACAAAGTGCCTCCTTTTTGACAATTCTTGCTTTCATTGTTCCTCAAGAAGTGATTTTAGGTGCTTAAGTAGCACCTACCCACCATAGGCATAGCTGGAAAATCATTTTCCAATGCTACATGACTCAGTTCAAAGGGCAACCACATAAATGCTAGCTGGCAACACTTCTTTTTCAAACATACAGTGAAAAAGTTTTAGTCTTTAATAATATCTAAGTTAAAAAGAATAATATCTGTAGTACAATGAACCTGATAAATAATTTCTTATACCTATGAGAGTGCCTAACAAGAATTAACAACATTCTTATAAAGGAATATAACTCCCACCACTCTTTAGTGTCATTTCCCTTTTCCTTTTCCACTTAGGGTTACTGAGTTCCTATGATGTTGTTGTGTTTTTCCAACCATTCTTACTCTGTGGTCCTGTCTCTGCCTCAGAATTTTGCTGCATACACACACACACATATATATATACACATATATATATATATATATATATATATATATATATATATATATATATATATTGGTCTGAACAAGGATTCTGAAAATCTCTTTAATTTGATGAAAGTAAATGTTTTGCTTTGTGTCCCATCAAGGAGTTGAGATGGGTGTGCATTCCTATCTTGATTCCTTTTATGAGCAAGTGATAGGAACTGCATTTTATTTCCAAAAAACTTTGGTGTCTTTTTTATTTTTCCCTTTCCATTTCAATGACTTTGATTCCCCTAGGGTCCTTCAATTTTTGCCACTAATTAATCTGTAGCAAAACTTCTGAAAGCTCTTCTAATCTTTTCTTCTGTCACTCCACTATGAACTCGGTGTCTTTGGCTTTCAACTTACCCTTTTAGATTGTTTCATGGTTTAACTTGTTTGTTAAAATTATACTCATTTGGTAAAGCTTTTAACATATTGTGAGTGATTATTTTACTGGTAGTTGATCACAAGGTACTTCACATAAAGTGGTACTTCACTTAAAGTTTGAAGTAGTATTAAAATATTATTTTAGTCTCTTTCCTCCTCACCATTTTATCTCAATTCATTTTTTGTTTATGTAAATTTTGTTAAAAATTTATGTGTGTATCTAAATTTTAGATTGAATAAATATAAGAAAATTGAAAGAAAAAAAAAACTAGTTTTATTAATAAATTTCTTTCATTTCAACTTTCAATTACCAATTTTAGTTTTTTCAGCCAATATTTCAATTTTAATTTGCTTGTCTAGAGTCGTGATACAAATATTTAAGTTTTTTTTTTCTTTTTGAATTCTTTACATATGTTCATGTAAAATTTACAAGGTTTTATCTCAAAATAGTTAATGTAAAAAATCATTTATTGTTTCCCTTATTTTTAATGTTTGGAACTATTGACTAAAGAGATCAAGATAAAAGACAAAATAAACTAAATTCTTCCCATGACTGAATTTTTCTATAAAGTTGAAGTCCATAAATTTATTTTAATTCACATGCGAAACTTAAAATTATAATTTTTTTTCTTTTATAATTTTTTATTAATATTTTAGTGGTGTTTTTTATTATAGATCTTAAACATATTATTATTATTATTATTATTATTATTATATATATATATATATATATATATTTATTGTATAGAAGATCTTATATTAGCAAACGAGTTTTGATTTTCAATATGTAGAATATAATTTTCTACAAAGTCATAAAAAATTATATTACGAAATCACTTGCTTTAGATAATGTTAGAGAAAATGACTACTGTAAAACTCATAAAAATTACTTAAAATTTAAAAATGAGACCTACCATTTAAATGAAATTATAAAAAATCATATATCTTCACTGGTATAAAAATGAAAATTTATACTAAAACTACTTTATATACTTAAAAATATTTATATGCACATAATTAAAAAGTGCAAATTTATTTTATAGGGAAATCCCAACGGCCTCTTTAATTTGATTCTCCCTACTTTGAAATAGCTTATAGGCTTAACTTTTTAAGGTTCCTTTCCTTTTCGTTCATAGGTTCATAGCCAACAAAAAAAGAAAAATTTTGCACATAAAAACACTTAAGAAAATGAATTACTTGTATGCAGAAAACAATGACGTGACTACTAAATTTAGAAAAAAATGAAATTAGGAAAAAGAAAAAGAACCGAAAATGACAACCATAGAACAACTCTACTTGTTAGAATTTGAAATTCAGAAATAGAAGAATAAAACTTATTTAAGGATTGATCAACCACTAGATTAGGCATATATGTTGCTGCTATTCTTCCTTTTACTTGATTTTTAGTTCAATAGTAAATCAAGTATAATGCATGTAATAAATAATTTTACTAAGTGTGATCTCTCATGTTAACATAAAAGAATATCCATATATTATATTAAAAATATATGAATATATTCAAAATGTTCAGTAATTGAGATAATTTTCTTAATAAATCAAGATGTGTTCAATATAACAATAAAATCAAAGGATTATACAAGATTTAAATAAAAATGATTTATTTAAATATTGATGCTTATGTGGGTAGTTAAATACCTCTTTATGTTTGATAACTTGATTGTAAATATTGATGAATGATTTAACTTGATTTTGATTTTGTCTCGATGAAATGTAACATTCAAATATAAGCATATACATCCTCACTTATTGTTTCTATAACTTAGTGTTTTCTAAACATTTGAAAAATAGTTCCTTATATGTACAATAGCCCGTTGGAAACTGCATGTTATTTAAATATTTGCAATCATATATAAACTTATTCTTTATATATTTTTTATTATGCAAAAATAATATTTGTGATTACAATATTTTAGTACAAGCATTTATTAATAGGATTAATAAAACGGTTAGACTGTCTTGTTTGGATAATGACCTTCATCATTGAACACATATTAGAGGGTTCATAGCATGCAAGAATAACATGTATAGCATCTTACAAATGTTCATGTTTGTTATCATAAAAATGTTATCTACGGAAGAATGGTTAAAAATTTAACCTTGTGTAGAATAGTTTTCATAATTAAAAAATTAATAAAATAAAAAATGCGGAAGGGATAAAAAAATAAAGAAACTCAAAAATAAAGAAACTCAAATTGATGAGTAGAAGATTGTTACTTTAAAAGATTTTATCTATGATTCCATTGGAGGGTCTAATGGTTTAAGACAAACATCGTACGTTGACTAATGTCTTGTATGTCTCATAGTTCAACAGAAACCTTAAATTAGATGAAGTGCCTTGTTAAAAAAGAAAATTGACACAAATTTCATGGAGTTTTCAGGGACCAAATGCAACGAAAGTTGAAGAACATAAAGGAATTAAAGTGGTTTTCAAATTTTCTTGGAGAAACTTAAACTTCTAAGTCAATGGGAAAGTTCCTTATGGAAGAAGTTTAATCTAGTAACCTTTAAGAGCAAAATACATTCATAAAATTAAGATCAATTCTCATTCCTCAAGTGACCTTTGAGAGAAAAAGATGTTCATAAAAGTAACATCATTCAAACGTGATTTCAAGATACAAGAGAAGGCTATTTATATCCTTGGACAAACTCAAATGCTAATATAAGCTAAAATGAAATACAAATAAAGCTTACATGATGATATTGTAGCTTTTAATACACTTGAATTTTAGCTTCTATAAGACTCAATCATTGAAATTCATAAGCTAATACAACTTAAACTAAATGCAAATGAAGCTTCTTAGACACTCTTCTAATAGGCATTCGTCTAAGCTTTTCTTGCATTCCAGATTGTACAATCTGAGTACAATCTGAAATATACTTTCAAATCAGGAAATAATTTAAGTTTTTATTAATTTTTTATTAAAATTAAAACAGTAATTTCATCACGTCAATGAAAAATACTGCAAGAAAACATGGGGTGCAGGAAGGAATTACCTAAAATTAAGCTTTCATGATGTCATACTTCTGCCCTACATAGTCTGTGCTCAGCAAAGAAAAATGAAATATAATGTAGTCAGTCTTATGATGAATCATAATATCGAACATGTGTTTAGTATGAAAAACAATGTAAAATCAAAGGTAGGTGTCTCCAATTCTTGGTGTATGGATTCTTCACAATGCGAGGACATCCCTTCTTCACCTTCGTGAGATACACAACAATAACAAAAAAAAAAAAAAAAACATTATAACTAAACAGCCTTCAACAATAATTTGTCACTCTTACAAATTTGACATAGATCCACTAGGTTGTTTTGAACGGCATTCAATGCCATTTACATCTTTATCTGGGAATGCCCAGGAGGATATAAGGTGATGTGCTATTGCAAAGGGTCCAGGAACAAACATTGGAGCAAGTTCACCACTTTCCACATTGAACTCTTTAGACAAGCTGTGAGTCTTTTCTACTCCCTTACACATTTGTTCTACCTTTGATGCTGCAGTTTGTTGGGCTTTCTTGTATTCAGTAAATGCCAGAGCTTTTCTTACTTCTTCTCTACTATGCCACTGAGCATCTAGATAAGAAAATTGCAACATATCACTTGTCACAGCTCCAAAAACAAAACCAGAGGAGATAGAAAGTGCAAAGTGATGATAAGGTGAATGTTTTGGTAGTTAAACCTCTTTACAGTTCTAATGAAAGCTCACAAGATAGGAATGTAAATAGAAGTGAAGGAGAACAAAACTTAAGTTTAACAGTCTTCATATATACATCCACTATTTCCCATCCTCCCCAATCTTTTTCTTGTTGCCTCCAAAAGAAAGAAATAAAACAAAGGCCAACAATGATTGTAAACCAACAAGACTTCTAGAGGTTCAGGTTTACCAAACTACTTGGCATCCTCTAAGGCTCAATTTTCAGCCAGACAATGCACCTATACTGAGTGTGTGGCACAAGTACAGATTCTCCACACACAATTTACAGTCACACATTATAATTACATGAATTGAAAGTTGCGTCAGGTGAGAAATAAATAGTACGTCAATGCACGGAAATGCTGGATATACCTTCCAACTCTTCTTTGTCCACATTTATTTCAAGGGATTTTGCATATGCAAAGAACCCTACCATCAGCTGACATGGCATGCTATTTGGTCCAACTAGAAACAAAGTCAATAGAAACAACAGTTAATAGATATAAAAGAAGGAAAAAATTAAAATTTGTAATTTTGATGAGAAAGAAAACACAAATGTATGTTAATTGGGTACACTAGATTATCTTAACCTTTACTTGTTTGCTTTTGAAAATTCTGTGTACAAAGCAAAAAGAAATTTACAGTTCACAAACATGTTCTACATTAACTCCGATTTAAATTACTTTGGATAGAATCTTTGAACAGAATAAAAGCTAATAACTCTTCAAAGCTCTCTGTATGTCAAAAGAACCACAGTACTTATATTCTAGAATTATGGTGTTAAACATATTCTAGACATTAACTATGACTTAAGTTACTTTAAACATGATCTAACCACCATTGGCCTGCAAGTGATTGATTTATTAGTTATAATACTGTAAATGAAGAAATATTGTAAATGCAAAAACAGATCCTAAACTAACATGAAATCTGGAAGAAAATATTCTCATCTTTTTAAGAATTAAAGGGTCCAAACACAGGCCCTAACATAGAAGACCCATTACTAAAAGTGTACTGCAGAAGAAAGAAAAATTATCAATGTTAAAGGAGAATGAATGGAGGAGGAACAGTATAAATTGAGTGAATAGCTGAGATACGTGTGGATTTTTTCTTGTAATTGAATTGTATGTCAGCTTAAGGAATATTTCACTAGGCAGAGAAGTAGTCTCTGATGCAACAGTTTATTGATTCTTTCTACGCGACGAAGGCTACAGTCTAGAATTTAGAATCTCCAATAGAGAGTACATCAAGAAGTAGTCATCACAACTAGTGTTGTCAAAATCACAAGTAAACTCGTGGATTCATACGATCCTATGAGTTTTGGGTGAGTTTCGTGGTCACTTGCATAGAAGATCACACCTTGCACAGATAGTGTGAGTTTGAGTGGAAAACTGTTAGATCATTGATGAGATTTTAGTGTATTGTAGAGGCGGTGGGGTCTAGGTGCATGAATCAAGTGAGCAATTAGGGTTCACATGTAAAAGAAAAATGACAGTGAACATAGGGTTTGGGAGTGCAAGGATTGATATGTGAAATGAGCTTTATGTTTGGGCCGATTAAGGCTATAAGAGATCATCCAATTGAACCTGAATTTCCAGTAGCGTTGCATTGAACAATGGACAATTATCAACCTTTACTGATTTAGGCACTGGAACAGTGAATAAATTGAATACAGAAATTCCTGTGGTGTTGCTGAATTTGCAGGACAAGCTTCTCAAAGAGTCTACTAGGGAAGATCTTTCCTATTTTGTAATCAGTTTACAGATTTCAACCTTGCAGACAAGGTTGTTTCTGAGGGATGGAGTATTATTAATAATGAATTTAGGGAGCATCTAAAAATAGAAAAGGCCTTTACAGGTTTATTATAGAAAGAAAAATAAGGGAAAGGGTCAAATTGTAAATAAAAGTTTACTACAGTTGACTAGGTCAAGTAGTTAGTTATTTCCTTTAAGCATGTTGGAAGTCTTTTACGTATAGGATTCATTCCTATTCAGGAGAGCACTCCTTTTGGGGGTATACTTTGTATACCTTGGTTCTTGTAAGAGGTTTGTTGATAATCAATGCAGAAGTTAGACAGTTCTTTTTATGTCTTGCGATGTCTTTGTGTTGCTCTTTGTTTGGAATCCATTATCTTTTTCATTTTAGTTCAAGAGATTCCTAACAGAAGGAGCAGATATTTTCTTTGTAATTGAACTGTATTTCAGTTGGAAGAAAACATTTCCCTTGGAAGAAGTGTTCCTCTAATGCATTAAGTCATTGATCATTTCTACTCAGTTCTCTTTCCTTTCTTTTAAAACATAAAGACCAAACAATATCCTCTTTTAACCTCGTGTAGTTAAGCAAAATAAACAAAAAGAAGTAAGTCTCACTTTAAATTAACTTCTAGCTCACAAAAAGCTGAGTGTTCTTTGGTTTATGAATATTTATCAAGAAATTAAATGAAATAGAATCTAACAAAGTTGAGGTACAAGTTGATTTAAACTTATGCAAGAAGCTAGATTTCTTTTACCCTCTTGATTCATTATGTTTTATTTTTCTACAGTTAAGAACTTCATCCAAACTGACTCCAAAAGAATACTGATAACTAAATTTTTGGGATATGATACTCTATAGATAGAAACATCAAGTTATCACAAACAATTTTTAATGGCACAAATAACCTATAAGATTTACTATCAGATGTTCATAAAGACAAATCTTCACATTTTTATCTCATATAAACACTGGTGAAATGGTAAAAGAAGTACAAAAGGCTAGGAAAATGAAAATTGTTATATAGAATACACTATACCAGGCCATGGCTGAGAACTATGATATACAACTTCTCCTACTTCAATACCAACTTCTTCCCATGTTTCTCTTCTTACAGCCTCTTCTAAGCTTTCTCCTGGCTATAGGCAATGAGAGTAGACAGGACAAAAGTTTTACTGTATTGGTCGAGGAGGAATAAAATTAAACAGAAAAGCAATTGTATAATGAATTCTAAAATCAAAGAAACCTGACTTTAAAGATATCCTTTAATCAGTAGTAGAAGGTTGAACTTTTGACTGTTTAAACCTCCTAAGGAAGCATTTGCAAGGGCTTCTATGGAAACCAATTAGGATTATTTTATCATACACATACTTGGTTAAGCTTATGCAAGTAGCAGTTCGCCCCAATAGGTTCAATTTTGCTTGGTTTGATAAAACAAGCATAGTTCAATACCCTCTCAATTGCTACTAGCAATTATTGTGTTAAGATCTAATATGTGATAAGATCTTCAACATGAAATTAACTAAACTGTTTACTTCCTAAAAAATTAAGCGGTCTTAGATTAGGTAATAACAGCACAAGTTCAGTTCCTAAAAAATTAAGCGCTCTTAGATTAGGTCAAGCATGCACCTCTATAAAACCTGCCAAGCAGCTCCACATTCTAGGCACAAATCTTGATTGTTTGCTCAGAAGCGCACGATCATTCTCCGAATCAATTACTAGCATAATGACCACCTGCATAAGTTTAGATGACCATTGGAATTCAGAAAAACTAGATCAACCATTGATCACTTAACTATTAGAACATGGGATGTCAAACCGGGTCAACTCGTGGATATATCCTCTTTTTGCATGATTCATCTGAACACTGTTTCCGCCTCCCAGCTTCCATTGGCACTGTTTTCTCTCCACAATGTCCACAAAATCGTGATATATTATACCATTCAAGAAGTGCCCTGGCCTGGCCAAACCCAGTAATTAGAAAAGTAGAATTGCCTATTGCCCTTTGCTATCAGTATTGCAAACTGAAGTAGGATAAAAGGTCAATAAACCAAGAGAATTAACTAACTGCAAGCAGCTTGCATAACTATTTCAAAGAATATGATTGATCCATAAAACAATATAAAACAATACAGCACAAAGTATACCTGATTCCAAGCTCGTAAGTAGTAATAACATTTTTGTAACGGGGCTGGTTAGTTTCAGACAATAAATCTTTAAATGGGAACAAAGGGAGGGGAAGTAAAGTAGAAAATGAACATAAGGAAGTAGAAAATAACTTTCTGCCTCCTAGATTTGATGCCAAACACGAGGTCAATAAAATGGTAAGAAAAATTAAAATCACATACTAATCCCTGACAGAGTCTTGTCCGGATAGTATATTAAAAAAGAATGATAGTTTATTCATAAAATTTTAACATGTATACTTTCTCTTCAACTATTCACAGATTGATTTCACAGCCAAATATTGTGCCACTTAAATTGATTTAACAAGTAGGATTTACCAGCACCATTAACAAGGTCTTAGATTCAATTACCTAACATCTAAACAAATACCATGTACTTCTGCATTGCAAACCCAAGTCAAGAGCAATAAAGAAAATGAACTTACATGACCGGCAATGGCCAAGTTCCCCATGGCCTTCAAATCGACCCAGTCGGTAGCAACCATGAGCGTTCTCAGCTCGACAAAGCAGAGCTTCATGGCACCAAATTCAGCCACCAAACTACTCTCCCTTGACAAGTCGATCGCCCAATACACCGAATCCTCGTCCGCGTCGTACCCCAAATACACGAACGAGTCCGCGCTAAGGTTCACGCCCAGCAGCCTCTTCACTTCCTCCAACCTCATCCACGCAAGCTGCCACGTGTCACTGCTACCCGAAGACGCCAGGGGCCTCCCGTTTCTGAAAGGTAAAACCTTCAAATTCACCGACACGGACTCGCCCGCGCTCTCCGCAATTCGCGCTTTCAAGGTCTCGTGCGCCGCGGCGGGGGAAAACGGTTCGACCCGGTTCGGAGTCCGCGATCGGAGCGGGTTGCCGGCGAAGGCGTGTGTGCGTAGGTTTACGGACATGGTAGTGGTGGTGGTGGCGGGGTGGTGAGAGAATGGTGGTGCGAGCGGTGGTGGGAGTTTGGTGGAGAATGAGAGAATGTATCGTGAAAGGAATTTAGAAGATGAGGATGGAAGAAGATTGAGAAGCTTCAGCATGATGGTTCCATGAACGGTGATGTAAGAAGGAGACAAAAGAAACCGAGGACGGTTGCTGGTGAGAAAGCGTCACCGAGTGACATCTGTACCCATTTCTCCAACATGAAACCAAAATGCATATCCTTTGACCCTTTCTTTTCATTTTCTGGTTTTCTACATGTTTTGAAAAGTTTCATTAAGAAAAAAATATGACTTAATTTAAATTATTTATTTATTTAATTTAATTTAATTCATTTTTTTTCGTTTTTTTTATTTGACTTTTATGTGTACATTCTAATAATGGGTACTTTTAAAATGAGTTAATTATATATTTTTTCATCTACTTATATTTATTTAGTTTTTCTAATTTATAAAATTGTCTAAAACATCTTTTCATCCGATAACATTGTGAAAGATTTGTCACGTGAAAAAAACTTGTTATATTTTATATTACTTTTATAGGAATGAAATATGTATAAGTTTAATTTAAAGATAAAGCATACTTTATTAAGAACAATTTCTATGTATTCAATTTTTTTTTTCTAATTTCAATATAATTTATAGACATGTCAAAGTGAGCCAACCTGGCTCACACGGGTTGGCTCACCACGAGCCAGGTTGAAAATGAGTGAATCCAACCCGGCTCACTTTCTAGTGAGCCAGAAATTTTGTAACCCGGCTCAACCCACCACGGGTTGGTGGGTTAAGTGGGTTGGCTCACCAACCCACCTAAAAAAAATTTTTTTTTTTAGTATTCAAATATTTAAATAAATTTTTAAGTAACCCATGAGATGACAATCATAGTAAAATCAAGAACCAATGTTTTGATCATGCTCACCATCAATATATGAAGAATTATTTCCAAGAAAGTATCCATTAGTCTAAGAAAGCATGACTAATATTACAAATTTTTTGTCATACTATTCAACAAAACATAAATAAAAAAACTATACATTTTTTTCATGCTAATTTAGAAAATAATTGTTTGTAAGACGGTTACTTGAGTAATTTACTATAAAGATTATAGTTAAAGATTAAAGTATCAACATATATATAACTTGAAAATCAAATTAATTAAACATTCAAACTATTCAAATATAATTAAGCAACATTCTAGCATTTTAAAATATAAAATTGTGAACAAATATAATAGGAGTAGTAAATAATTATTAAAAAAATAAAAAAAAATTAAAAGAAAATTTAAAAAAATAAAAAAAAATTGTAAAAAAAATTGATGGGTTAAGTGAGCCAACCCACCTTCAACCCGGCTCGAACCCGTGGGTTAAGTGAGCCGGGTTGAGTTCAACCCACTTTTGAAAAAGTTGAATTTTTCTCAACACAACCCGGCTCGAACCCGTGGTGAGCCGGGTTGGCTCACGGGTTGAAACTCATTTTGACATCTCTAATAATTTAGTGTATCTCTTTTTATGTTAAATGTGTTCTATTATTTTAGATAATTTATTTGAAAGTAATTAGTTTTTTTTTTTATGAAAGAGTGATATATTTTTGGGTAAGTTTCGGAAAAACTTTAATTTTTTCGTCGAAGATATAATATTGAACGAGTTTTGAAAAAACTTGAATTTCTTCATCAAACTAATGGATTTCTTAATGTTGTGTTTTGGTTATCAATTATGAATTGAATTTATAGAAGATTTTTGGATGCTCAAGTAATAAAACCTTTAAAAACATAATATGGCAACACATTCCATCTCAACTACATCCTTAAGGTCTCTTGCAACGAAACGATATGTATTTGAATGCCATAATATGAACCCAATCTAAGTATATTTTGAAAGAAACCTCTCTTTAGATAAACAGGCACAAAAGAGAAAAGAAAATGACACCAAATAGTTGATAAAACTGGTGTAGCTCTTAATAATTTGGTGTGAATTGTTGCCACAATTAGAACATTACAAATTATTCAACCCAAGCAAACCATAACTAACTCATAATTGCTTAATAGAAATTAACTTTTGAGCACACCTTTCTAATCTCTCCTTGAGTACCAGTCTTTACCTCTACACTACCCAGTTTAACCATAGCCTTTCGAAATTCGTAATCAAATTTTAAGCCCAATAACCCTCTTATATTCCCTGCATAATCCTGCACTATACTTTGTGTGGCAGGGTCACCCCACAGCCTCTGATCTGACTCTAGAATTGCATTACCATCGCGCACATTTTTGAAGAAACTAACATCAAATTTGGTTGGACTATCTATGTCCAACGATACTCTTTTCAACCCATTTCCTTTATTTGGACACAGTGCTTGAAGTTGGGCTATGAAGTCTTGGTTTATAGTTGGATCTGAATTCCCAGTGGTGGTGAAATTATACAACCTGTAGCTGAAGAATCTGCATTCTGTTTGCCCTATGGTATGTGCCCCTGTACAAACATAAGATCAAGTGTCACATTCACATTCTTTTTACACCATTTAATATTGAGTCCAGATTCTCTGCTCACTTTTTTTTTTATGATTTTTTAGTATGAGCCTTCAAAATACAGTGATACTGGTATATTTTTATATAGTTTAAAAGATAAATATGATTTTAATTTTTAAACTTTGACATAAAATAGAAATCTATCTCCGTCCCAAATTTTGATACAGTTTTGTTCCTAAACTTTAAAATTAAATAGTTATAGTCTATCTAACACAACTGAATTAAATTTGTTTAATATGTCAATTTGCATTTAAAGTTAGATTTAAGTTGTTTACATAATTTGATATATTTAAGCTCAAATATTAATTTGAAACACGTGAAAGAAAATTAACTCTATTGAGTTAAAAAGATCATTCTCATTCATTTTTAAAATTTAACAACTAAAATGTATCAATATTTGAGATATAAGGGAATTTCAATTTCACGTCTAAATTTAAGAAATACAAACATATTTGACCCTATTTTAAAACATCAAAATTAGTATATATCGATATATTTCAAAAGCACAACAGGAGTGGCACCAAAAATTCACCAAGAATCCAAATTCTTTAACATTAGGATAATTATGAATCACAGATATAATACATGCAATAATAATGTAAGAAAGCTGACCAACAAGGGTTACAAGGTCATGGTCATCTAGGCCTTTGTCAGAAAACTTTTTCCTCTGCACAGAAACAGGGTCAAGAGGAGATGGCATGTTTGAAGCTTGAGATGATAAAGAAACCCTCCCATCTCTTCTTCCAGTAGGTACCGACCAACTTGGACCATCACTCTGCCATTTTAAGTGCTACTTTGTTAACAACCAACAAATCATCAATAAACTATATGTGTTGTTCATCTTAATTCCTCACTTTATCAAAGTGACATTTTAACAGTACTAACCTTTAAAGTAATGAGAAAGTGTGTGTTTTTATGAATTGAATGTGTGGAGTTAGAGATTGTATTTGTTTAGTACCAAGTCTACAGCATCACGTGCTGCCAATGCTAGTATGTCAGCACATGAGACAACACCAGGACACTTGGCCTCAAGTTGTGACTTTGCATCCTCAATCACTTCGAAGCCTCTTAGACCAGCGTTAGGTAACGCATTCCTCTCTGCAGAAGACCCTGCGATCAAAACTGAACCATCGCAGCCCTGAGGGAAACCATGTAACATTACTAAATAAACAACCATGTTCTTATACATTAGTACAAGAAAATCTCACGAAATGACTTATAAGATTATACTATAATTTGATTCTTCAAAGTATACCTCATTTAAAACTAAACATCATTCAAAAATGGATTTTTTTTAGTTTGACTCAATTTAATTTCACGAAATCAGCTTTATGTTCAACTTATATTATGTAATATGACTTTGTCTCTGATCAATATGCCATTTCCAACAAGTGTTTTTGTAGCAAATGAATGAATACAGGACATTGTCAAGAAGTGTGTAACATACAAAGTTGTTGAAAATTTCACTTTTAACCGATATATAAGTAAGACAATCTTTACTTTTTAAACCGGTTTTATAAAATCGAGTTAGATTTAAACTCGTTCTCTAATATATTATTAGACACTATTCTAACAAGATTTGTTAAGTCTATTGTATCTTGATGAACCTTCATGTCATTGTTAAAGAATTTTGTATCCTTGTACGAACGGATTAACCTTTTCGTAACAATTGTATTAAAGCCTTATAACGAACCCAATATCTCAAGTTCGAACCTTGGAGAGAACCTACTTCAACAAATTCAACAAAGGAGGAGTTCCGAATTCACTAGGGTGTCAGGTGCCGGCCTCTAGAAGAGGGACATTTGTTAAAGTATTTTGTGTTCTTGTACATACATGTTAACCTTTTCGTAACAGTCATAAAAATTATGCAGAAGCACATTATTTATTATGTGGGATGAAGATGAAGATGAAATTAGCAAACCTGAACAAAGCAATCATGAAAATGAAGCCTGAGAAGGGCAGGAGCAATAGTAGGATCTTTATTGAAGTATGATTGAACAGTGGACCGAACTGTGGCCTCTGCGTTTGGGCAGGAAGAAGAGTAAAACCCGGTTTTGAGCTGGCCCTGTGAACCCATAATGGTCAAAAGAATGGTTAATGAAGCCAACCATAAGTCTCCCATTTGGTGCTAACAGTGATGCAACTCACAACTTGGTATTTGATCGTTCACTTTCCCTTCATATGTTGCAAGCATTTGCTCGCTGCTTGTTACTTATATAAGGGTGTTCTAAGTGGGAAGAAGTGGATCCTCCATCATCATATCGTTAATCAGGTTTTCTTAATCTGTGTTATGACACCAACTTTAATGTGGTTCTGATTATTTTTCAGTATTCAATAATTTTAATTTTTCAAATTGAAGAATTAATAAATATTGAGCTATTTGAAATTGTTTTAAACTCATGTTTCTATTCAGAACACTACTGGTCCTTCAAATTCGAGATAAAATCAACGGTCTTCCCTGATATCATAGTATAAATACAAACACAAATAAAATACGGTTAAAAATTCAAGTGTGAGTTTAAGTTTCATATTGGATAAAAATGAGAAAGGAGAACACTATATAAAAATAAAGACTCATAAATCTATTGTCTTAAAGTTTTAGGTTAAGACTGGTGTCAATACTTTATGTGATTGGACTCATGATAGCACCTGAAGGATTCTAGACGATCAAAACATTTTGCACATCAAACAAATATGAACTTGGATTGACCTGAAGACTAAGACATAAAAAAAATTAATAGGATCCGACCGGTCATGTAACAACTAGTATCTTCTAACATTAGTTCACATATTAACTCAATAAAGAAAAACTGTGATTGTTGCAGCGTGACACTACAATCACAATTTCTCTGCATAGTGCGTTCAGTTGTGTCAGATAAATACAAAATTAAGAGAACAATTGGAATGGCCATAACTTATGCAAATCTTCACAAAACAATATAGTTTATACTTTTATTTGATTTTGGTACAGTCAGATACCATTTTGGTAGTATTAGAGTGTAATAGTTTATAAATTTAGCAATCTTGACATGCCTTAAACAGGGAGAAAAAAAAATGTAACGTGGATTGCATTTCAAGAATCTCCCTTAGTCTTCTAACAATATTTTATGTGAATGTGAGGCACACAGTGGCAACATAAGGAAATGGCCACCACAATCTAAGCACTTTTCATCAAATTGTCTTCCTCAATTTATATTACTAGCACATGAGTACTTATTTTAATATATGGAGTACAATTTTACTTATTAATAACCTTTTGTATGTATTAGTATTACTAGTTGCTAAACATGTGTGATTCAAAACATTTTAATTTAAAAATTAATTAGGCTTTGTTTTTATGATAATTCAGTTTAATAACTTAAAAATATTGAAGAACATAATATATTTTATAGTTAATATATAAATTTAATTATACAATAAATAAATAGAGGGGAAACAAAACTGATTCATAAGCTAAAATTTGTATCTATTTATATACTATAAATTTGTTTTATTCGTGATCGATGTAAGATCTCTCCAATATACAATTTATGGGTAATTCGATAATACTTGATATAATAGGTCTAACAAACAACAAATTTCATTAAGATATATTTTAAATGAGTCTGATATCGTATTAAGGTAGTGAATTTAAATCTAACTAAACCAAATTAATAAGGTTGATCTTATGTTTCGCTATATGAATATATAGTAGAAAAAATATTAATAAGAGGGTAGTTTAAGCATATGAAAAGTTTAAAATTGTTTTATAGATAATTTTATAAAAATAAAATATATAACAATAACAAAAGTGAATGAATAAATAATATTTTGACAATCAAAAAGTTATAAATTATCATAGCAATGAATTGGAAACACTAAAATTAAATTAAAAAAAATATGAATAATTACATGAAAGATAACTCGTCAAATTGTTCTTCAAGATCACATGGAACCATTTTCTGGGTTTTGTCATTGGTGTAGAGTTACAAAGGTCTTCGTCAAATGAGGGTATCATATTTTGAAGTTGAACTATCACTATGGACCCTTTCAAGGTTATTGTTGTTCTTATTGGAAAAATGGTAATTACTTCCTATTTCTCTATGGTTTCTTTCTTCATCTTTGGTTCAAAGACAACCAAAATGATAGTGTAACAATTCTTTTCCCTTACGTGGCATGTGACATGGCATTAAGTTTTTTTTTTAAGTTTAAATTTTTATTCCACGGTGGTCTCAATTGGAGAGTGATTTGAAATTGTTTTCACATAGGCTTCATTTGGGGAAAAAGTTGTCTAGGTTTTGTGTTGTATTCTCCCATACACTGTCAACCTTGCTCATTGGAACGTTTTGTTGCGCTAGTCTTCTCTTTTTTTCTTTTGATCTTCTCGAGTCTTCCAAACAAAGTTTGTTGTCCTATGTATTTAAATTTTAGGTTTAATTAGTCGAATAGTACTTACTTTTATTCAGAAATTTCAATTTGGTATCTGCTTCTAAAATAATTTCGATTTCGTCTCAATTTTTAAAAAAATGTTTCAATTAAGTCTTTTTAAAAAAAATTATTAACGCTGTTAACGGCGTGCCACGTGTCAGCCTTTAATTTTTTTAATTTTTAATTTTGTTTTTGAATTTAAAAAAAAAAATTGTCACGTGTCAAATCCTTAATGTGACACGTGGTATTGTTAGTGCCAAGGTACCAATAATTTTTTTCTGAAAAAGATCTAATTGAAACACTTTTTTAAAAGTTGGGACGAAATTGAACTTTTTTTAAAAGCGGATACCAAATTGAAACTTCTGAACAAAAGTGGGTATTATTCGACTAATTAAACCTAAATTTTATTAGATAATATGAAAATTTAAAATTAAAAGTATAATTTTGTTTGGGTTCAAAAAAGAAACAAAGCAAATAAATGAGGGAAAAAAATAAATCCAAAACAAATATGATGACCAATATAGAACCAAAATTTGGTAGAGATTGAACTTGGGGACAAGTGTGAAAACTGATCTTGGGATCCACTGAGAAAACTAAACTTGTAAATCATAGCAAAAATTGGGTTTGGGGGCTAGTATAAAAACTGAGCTTGGATGTTGGTGACAAACACATATTAGACACTTTCATTGTTCTTGATCTTTCAAGCTCTTTTGTCTCTTTTCTTATTATTTGATAAACTTAGGTTTATTTATTTTTTACTCTATAAACAGAGTAGTTCTTGCTATTTCTGAATCCTTAGAGAAATTCATGAAGATTTTGTTGTACCCTAAAGGATTTGTACATGCATCACGAATAAATCTTATTAGAATATCCAATGCTATAAGTGCAAATAAAATGGGAAGCACACTTGAATATTTTTGAAGGTCAATAAATTTTAGAAACAAAACATCTAAAATGGTAAAATAGTTATAACACCTTTCATTATACTTTATAATATACAAATAATAATTTTAATTATTAATCTAATTGTTTATATTTTATATACATACATATATATATATATATATTAATATTAGTTTGATCAAAATAGATAATTTGATCGGATTATGCAAAGCATATTATCAATCAAAAAAATGGTGAAATTCGTGCACATTAATTTAAGAAACTTTGAAATTTTTGTTGGGCTCTAGAAACAGCGTTGTATAGTGTTCCTTATGTACGGAATCAACTTCACGAAGATGTCTGTTGTTAGGCTGTTGCTTTCTGCATCCCATGATTACTAACTGCACCCTACTGCTGCACCACCAACACACTTTTTTTGGAATACATGAAATGCATTGTAAAAATTTTGTAGGGGAAATCTCATTCCGAAAATCATATTTCGGAAATTCCAAAAAGTTTGTTCTAGAATGAAATGTATACGAAAACTTTTGTTGAGAAAATCTTATTTTGAAAATTTTGAAAAGCTTGTTCTGAAAAATAGTTAGAACACGTAATTTGAAAATCACTTTTACAATAGCTAAAATGTTATTTTAAAGATTTGAAGGATGTGTGAAAAAGTTGTGGGGTACAGGAAGTAAAAGCCTTACTGTATAAGCTAGACAAGAATCTTCACAATCTAAACGCTTCTCGCACCAACCCAAATGTTTGCGGCATATTCTAACAAAAATGATAGAGAGAATACGTTTTTTCTTACTTGATAATCCATGAAATAATCTACTTGTACAAATGTAAATGAATACCTTGTCCTTTTTATTGTTCTTTTCTAGATTATATTTTATTCAGCAGCATATAAACATGCCATGTTTGCTAAGAACAATTACAACTGTTTTATGATCCAATTTACATCATCAAATCATAAGTTTCTCTTCCTTATCTAAGAAATGTTCTGCAATTTATTCCTTAATCTTTAGTTGCCTTCTACGTCTGATACCCATTTTCTCTCCCAAGTATATGAACTCACATTTTATCATTACTATACAGAAGGATCCAATAACATTATAAACTAAATTTATGCCCAGACTAGAGCGCGGGAAAAATGTCAAAACATCACAATTTCTATAAACTCCAAGTTTTATAACTACAGAGCCAAATTCAAGGAACTCTGACCAACTATGAGACATGTGTGCGTATAAAGTGTTTGTATGTGAGCTTCAAGTATAGATACATTGTTTTGCACATGATCATAGTTGGAGAAGGTTTTTGGTCTTTCTTATATGAGTATATAATTCTTTTGTGTCAATATATATTCTCTATCTTCAGCATTTTACATCCGTGTTGTTTGCTATCTGCGGCATGTTACATCTGAGGCACTGGATTTTGAAATGAAAGAAAAAAAAGGTGAACTCTGATGGCAGGTTACTTAGCTGTCTGTTCCAGAATTGGGATTTTGTTCCATGTTTCTTCCAAACCACTCATCTGCAGCGGTGGCAATGAAAACATGCTTACTGTTGAGCTTCCCTTTCTAATTTCCTGCAAAACATGTAAAGCTGTAATGGTGCTCTTCATGTAGAGGCTCTCATCAATGTGCTGGTTGGCTGCTAACTCTTTAGGCATCACCAGATCATCATTATTCTTTGTGTTCGTTGAAGTTGAAGTTGAAGTTGAAGCTTCACACCCCTCAGCTTCCCCAGAAATCGAAGGATCGTTCACCGGAAAAAGGTGATCCAGCATTGTTTCACACTCCTTCACAAGTTTGTAGAGCAGGTCAGTGGTGAAGAAAGGCTGTTGCAAGACCTTCTGAATGAAAGGCAAGCGAATGAGAGCACCGGTTCTCTTATCATACTTCTTCAGTATTTTCACTAGTCCTGTACACACAAAATTGAAGCATTGAGATGAATCTTAGGCAAACCAAACTTCAATTTAGCAGAAAGTACTTTCGACTCAAAACACTACTATAAAGCTATTCAATTTGAAGCAACAACTTTTGTCTCTGTCTTTGGTTATAGGACCATGTCCGAGCTTTAAAAGGCGAGATATCAATTTGGTATGTTCAATTGTTGTGGCATTTCACTTTTAGTTGATGTGATCTTCGAAAATTTAACGCCGGAATAATTGCAGAATTCGTTATTGTGATCAACTCATGCATTGGGTTAGATAGCATGCTTCAGTTCAGATGTCAAAAAAATAGTGCCTATTGTGAGCAATCTTATGTAAGAACATATTAATATGTGAAAAGTTGAATGTACCTGTGTAGTTAAGAGCACTATAGTTTTCGAGCAAGACCATCTCTCCATGGAAATCCACAATTTCCTTGCGAATTTCCATTAACTGCTCATTACAATCTTTTACTTTGGCAACCCTATCTTGTAGCTCCTGCACATTTCAACCACAACTCACTGTTACTTGCGCGCCAAATCTAGGGTGCTCTTTATTAAGCTAAAGGTGCTGCCAAATTTTCAATTCATCTCAGTTAAACTTAATTGGACTGCATTAGGTAAGGGTTATCTTCTTGTATTTAATAATCTGACCTAATTATCATTCAATTAGATTGGATTGTTAAATTAGTAATTTAAAAAAATAAAATCATTTTCTTAGAAAATATTAATTTATAAAATTAAACTTTATATAATTTTTCAATGATTAATATTTTAGTAATCAGATATAGAAAACAATAACAATTAATACCAAGATATTATTTATAGAACTGGAATTAAATAAAAGAAAGATATTAACACAAAATGTATACATGAAAAAAAAATTCAAATTCTGCAGCATAGCTTACATAGTTAAGAACCCATAAAAGATTAATTTTGTCAATCCAGTCATTCAATTATAATTCATTATTTTCATCATTATTCATGTCAATTATTTTAAGTGGTAAAGTGTTTTACATTGAATATATTAAAAAAATGTACGTCACATTAATTTATAATATTCTGTAAAACTTACTATGGTATCCCTCTGTATTAATATTAAGGGGTATCCGCTTCTCATTATCAAGTTGATAACTAAAACACTTCTATCATTTACATACATTTTTATATTAACAATTTTTTATTTTATTAATAACATAAAGGTTTATTCCAACTATATTCGCATCAGATTCCAAAGCTATCCAGATATCAATTTGTTAACAGTTTAATTTTAAGAATTTTCAATTAATATAATTCGAAATATTTTACAAAAAACAAATCACACAATAAACAATCTGAAAAAAGCTGAGTGAAGGGGTATTTAAGCAATGAGAAAAAAAAGAAAATGAAAACTCTAATGAACGATGAATAAACTAAACCTACCTTCAATTTGATGATGCACTCTTCCTCTTTCTCCTCAAAGAAGGTGTTGAATTTGTGGAGTTCTTGTTCGAGCGAGTTCCTGAAGTCAATTTCCTCCACGGACATGTCCGCATCGACCCTTGCGCGTTTCACTGGGCGCTCCTCGGAGGATTTGGGGGCGGCTTCCACGAGTTTCAACTTCTTCTTCAGTTCCTTGTAGGAGAGAAACTTGTCGCGCCACTGAGGCAGTGTTTTCTCGATCTGGTTGCTCAGGCTCTTTCCGAATTTCATGGTTCCGATAACAGATTGAAGAGATCAGAGAGAGAAAAAAAAAAAGAAAGAAACTTTGAGAAAGTTATGAGAATGGTAAGGGAAGAAAGTGAATGTGGTGAAGAATGAAGTGGTGGGGTTAAAAGGAGGGAAGAGGAATCGTGTGACTGGTATAAGGGTAACGAGGAAGAGAATATTCGCGGGTGTTTTTGGATATCCAATACGAATAAGAGTATATTTAGGGTTTTATTCCTTCTGTATGGAACGTGGTCGTTTAGTTTTCTATTCCCAAGTTATTCCTTCTTTGTTCTAACTTTTGAATAAAATAATATTTTATCTTATTTTAAATAATTTCTTTCTTAAATGGTTTAAGACATTTATTAAAAAGGGAACGTTTTCAATTAAAGTAAACATGTTTTATATACTATTATTCTGTCATAAATTTATATTCATTAAATTTCATTAACAACACAAACCTATTTCTTTTAGTTAAGTTTTGACTCAGTTCTAATTTTTTGAAGAGTTATGATAGGTTAACAAAGTTTTTGACAAAATTTCCTATTTAGGTAAAAAACATTATTTTATTAATTTATTTTAATTCTATTTTTAGAAACTTTGTTAAATTTGTTAAAAGTTTTTGAATGGGGGAATTTACCAACTTGTTAATGTACTCTGCTTGAAGAATATTTTCCCACAACAGTATATACCGTTTTTGTAAGACATTTATCCAACCCAACTTTTGCCAAAATAATAATACTGAAAAAGAATTTAAAATTATACAATAATAAATAGAATTTTTTTCTTCAAAACAATAAATTTTAATCGAGAAATTTTTTATTACTGAATGAATTTTACAGTTTCGTTAAAAATAAAAAATAGTTTGAAATTCTAATTAAAATGCCAATGAAATTATTTTATTAAAACACATATATTTGTCAGTACAGTACTAATAAGCTATTAATAGAACAATTAGTTGTAATGTAATTAAAATTAAAAGATTATTTTGACTGTCTTTTAAATTTATGTTATATTTATATAAAGTTGTTTATAAATTAAAATAATTTAAAAAATGTCGAATTTAAAAAACAGTCAAATTAATAAAAAAAATTCAATTAAAAGATAAAAACAGTTAATAAAGGATAAATTTAGAATAAAAGAAATATACAAAGAATAAAACCAAATGAATTGAATCATCGTCACATAGTATAAAAGTATAGATCATTATTATTATTTTAGTTATTATTATAATAATATTATATTTATAAAATTATTATTAATATTTAATTTGAATTTGTTGATTTAATTATTTTAAATTATTGACCAAATTATTTTTCGTAGCCAAAGTAAATATTTTTAATTTATTAATATTTTAAAGTTGCGTATGTATTAGATTAAAACATAAAAATATAATGTAAATATGCAAAAAGAACTTTAAATTAATATTTAAATTAAAAACTAGTGATTATATTTTTATTAATTTAACCATTCTGTAAATTTATAACTAATATTATTATTAAGGTAAATTTATTTTTAATATTAAATTTGTAAAATTAATATTAAGGCTTAAATAATGGTTTGGTCATAGTTTTCGTTTGGTTTTTTCAATGTGGTCATACTTTTTTTTCTTTTTCAATTTGGTCTTAATATTCGTCAATTTTATTCAATTTGATCCTTTTTGCTAATACCGTTAAAATAGTTTACGGATGTGAACAATAACTGTTACATGTCATTTTATATTTTTTTATTTTTTTTAAATATACATGTGTTAAACTCATATCATGCCACGTGTCATTTTGTGATTTTTTATTTTTCTTTTATTTTATTTTTAATTTAAAAAAATCCACGTCTCACGTCAATATCATGCCACGTGTCAGAGTCACTTTTTTATATTCAATTTGGTCATAATATTTATTATTTGTTTTCAATTTGGTCCTAATTTTTTTAAAAATTTAACATTTTTATTCTTCTCCAAATCGAGACAAAATATAATTTGTATATAAATACTATATGGATATTCTTATTAAAATGCATGTTTTTATTAAATATTTTTAATTTAAAATTATAGTTGGTTTAAAATTAAATATTTTTAACCTGTTAAAGTTTTAAATTAACGGTGTTATTGCTTTTTTATTTTAATTTTAAACTAAAATTCTAAATTAAAATTATTTAATAAAAATATGTATTTTAATAAGAATATCCATATAACATTATATACAAATTAAATTTTGTCTCAATTTGAAAATGAACAAAAATGCTAAATTAAAAAAAAAAATAGGACCAAATTGAAAACAAATAGAATATTATGACCAAATTGAATATTAAAAATTGACATGATATTGGCTTGACACGTGAATTTTTTTAATTAAGAAATAAATAAATTTAAAAAAAAGTAAATTTAGAAAAAATAAAAAAATCATAAAATAACATGTGTCATGATATGAGCTCTTGTACGTTTTTTCTCTCTCCATTGGTTATTAGGTTGAGTGCATCATTAAACCTGTTTTAGTCCTATGCGTGTGCAAGAAGTTGGAGCTTTTGTATTGGGCATGTGCAGGGTGATCAAGAATTCTTCCCGCTGCTGTGTTTCTCCATCTCCTTGGCCTCTTTCTTCCTGTACCTCAAAATTTTTTTCTACGTCTCTAACCTTTTTTTTAAATCTCAAAATTACTTTTTTTATCATTCAAGTAAAGTCACGACATCTTCAAATTACTTTTGGAAGTAAAAATATTTTATCAGAAATCGATTTTTCAAAATCAAAATATATTATCAGAAATTAATGTCTGAAAGTCAAAATATATTATCGGAAGTAGGGATGGCAACGGGACGGGGCGGGGACGGGTTTCGCTATCCCATACCCATCCCCGCATAAAAAATTCATCATCATCCCCATACCCAAACCCAACGGGTATCAAACTTTTTTCCCATCCTCATCCCCACCGGGTAACGGGTATAATCTCGTACCCATACCCGTACCCGTGTTCTAACTACTTCACTATTAATTTTTATAAAAGAAAAAAAATTACGGTAAAGAAAACATAATATTATGAAATATTCA
>Ga0214543_1004544_pt1 | contig 26204 bp, 23 predicted proteins | sample CNSS2metaG_FD_160094 | JGI IMG/M metagenome (GOLD analysis project Ga0214543, IMG submission 160094) | Root nodule microbial communities from cowpea collected in UCLA plant growth center, Los Angeles, California, USA - CNSS2 | ecosystem: Host-associated > Plants > Roots > Nodule | place: USA... | reverse complement strand
CCTGCAGGAGGACATCCTCACCCATGCCACGCCGGCTGCCTCGAAGGTGCTGGCGATCCTCGACAATCTCAAGACGATCCTCGCCATCGAGCTTTTGGCCGCGGCCCAGGCATATGACCTGCAGCCGCATGCCATCGGTAGGGCGCAACGCACCAACGCGCTCTATCAACGAATCCGCGCCGCCATTCCGGCCTATACCGACGACCGGCCGATGAACGGCGATGTAAAGCTGATGCGTATGACCATTATGGATGGGTGCGCACCCTCCTAGTGCGATTTGCCCGGCTCTCCTGACGGAGACACAGGGCGGCGCGGCTTCTGTCAGCTCATCGGGCTGGCGATCGCTCACCCACCTCCCACGGTGGTGAACGCGAAAATCGAGCGGTTGCTGTCGTTCAGCCAGCTCGATGTGAACGACTGCTCCGCCTCGTTGATGGGGACAAAAGACTCGCGTAAGAGGCTACTCTAATCTAGGAAGCGCGTCTCGCGCTCCGCAACCGCCGTGCCTTCGGTTACCCGGTCGCTTGGATGCAGTACGACGCGGTCCCCCGGCGAGATCCCGGATAATACCTCCACCAGTTTGCTGTTTCGCTGTCCAGTACCCACGACCGCGGCACGGGCACGACCGTCCTTGACCGCAAAGACGACCCAGTCGTCCCCCGCCGGAACAGCGCGCTCACAGGTATGGTCAGGGAGTCTTTCGATTCCCAAATGGATACGTGGACGATGACCCGGAAGTCATGGCCAAAGTCGAGACCAAGCGCAGCGTTTCATAGAGTGTCAGCAATTCCGAGTCTATTTGTAACAGTTTTATGACGGAGAATTATTCGTTCCTTCGCTCCAGCAAAGGAGCGTTGCGGCCGCGGGCACCACTCCAAAGCCACTACATTCCTGATCCGTTGGAGATCTCGACCAAGAGGTCCGGTCGTGCTGGCGATGGGAACGCAACTGAGAAGGAGGCAACTTCAATGGCAATATTCGAAGATGCATTTAAAGCCGGAAACGTCGCACGGGGCTGGCGATCGGAGTGGGCGCTCTTGTTTTAGCGCCGGTCGTAACCCCATTGCTGCGTCCGGTTATCAAGACGGTTCTGAAGGCCGGTCTGGTTGCTTACGATCAAGCCCGAGTGGCTTATGCCGAGATGAACGAGAGAGCGCCGTCGCCGAATCGAGAGCGGAAATTGCCGGGAGTGGTCGGTATCGGCATATAGCGATCTGCGCCTTTGCCTTCTCCGCCGCCATCCGGTTCATCGAAGCTGTCCTCGTTCCCTAGAAGGGGAAGCTGTAAATCGGCGCCGTCGCGAGCGCCTGCATGCATGAATCGAGCACGATTTTGCCGATTCGAGCCGGAGGTGAATAGCTCGAGCCAAACTGTGCCACGCTGCCTTGTCTCCTCGTCGTCGTGGCTCGGTCCGTGCGCTTTGATCCACCCTCAGCGCGGACGGTGGCCCCCTGGATCGCCCGCTTCTAAACCTAAGTGAGGGTCCCGGAGGCTCGAAATCGCCACGATCTCATAAGCCTCAGTGCAAAGGTCCGCAGACTGGCGCGAACCAGAGCTTAAGTGAGGTGTGGCCAAACTTCGGCTCTCCACCCACCTAAGAAGATCAACGATTGGCCGACGCGCCCGCGCTCTAGGAAGTCGACTTGTACAGGACCGAAGACCTGCTGACGTGGGCTAGATCAGTACCATGGCTGAAAAGCTGAACGCCCTCTCCCGCTACCTCGGCAATCAGCCGCGATGGCCGCGGTCTGTCGAGAAAGATCGTGTTACGCGCCACCTGCCGATTGCGTCCGAGGCCCGCCGGCGCGCCGGTATTCGGATTGACATCGAACTTCGGAAAATTGCTGGAGGAGATGTCGAGCCGCAGCCGATGGCCGGCACGAAACAGATTTGCGGTTGCAAACAGCTCGATCCGAAGCCGCATGATCTCGCCCGGCTCGACGAGCTCGGCCTTTTCGAAGGACCGGCGGAAGCGGCAGCGAAAGATGCCATCGGAAAGATTGAGGGCGTAGCCGGTGGGGTAGTCGGGGCTTGGCGGATAGACATCGATCAGCTTGGCCGTGAAGTCCGTATCGGGTGCTTCGGTCATCGCCCATAGCTCGACCGCGACCCGCCCGAAAATCGTCAGGTCTTCCGCGAGCGGTTCGGTTTCGAAGGAGAGAACATCGAGGCGGGCGGACAGCGGCAGCCCCGGATTGCGGCAGCCGAGGAACCTTTCGTCCTCCCGCTGGTCAAAGCCGCCACCGACGAAGACCGGTTGACCGCTCGTCAACGCTCCGCCGATGGTCGGAACCGGATCGTCAGGATCGAAATCATAGCTGAGGGGAGCAGCGTCGGACACAGGCGGGCTCTCCGAAAGCCTCCCCTTCGGATGCAGGTAGAAGCTTCGTTCGATCGCTCCGGGTAACGGCCATCGCTTTTCCGCGATCCAGCGCCCGCCGTGATCGAGACGCCCCTCATCGTTCCGCGAGCCGCTTCCCCCGCCCATCACGAAGACGCGGATCGGCGCGTCCTCGAAGTCATGATCCGGCTCGCCCTTGAGCCAGCGGTCGAACCAGCGCCGGCGAAACTCCAGCCAACTCGCGGCGACATTGCCGCCGATCGGGGCCTGCGGCCCGAAATCGACGTCGCCGGCAAAGGTCAGATTGCGGTCGCCGTGGAGGCACGGCCCCATCAACAGTGCCAGCGGCCGCCTCCCGCTGCGCGAGAGACCGGCGAAATTCTCGAAGGTCGTCGGGACGTAGGCATCGAACCAACTCGATACCAGCGCGATCGGAATCTCTGGAATGGCATCGTAGTAGCCTGCCGCGTGGATTCCGACCTGCTTCCAGAAATCGTCGAACGTCTCGTTGCGCCATTGCTCCAGTAGATATGTTTCGTACTCGCGCGCCCAGCGCAGCGGCGACCGCCCTTCCGTCCATGGCATCTTGCCGAACCACCGATGCAGGTCTTCGGTTTCAAGAGCCCTGCGGCCCAGTTCGTCGCCAGAAGCGAGGGCGTTCTCGCGAGCTTCCCGGTAAGCCCAGGTCGCCTGCTTCAGCTCGAATGCGCCGCCCTGTCGGATGCCGCAGGTAAAGGCGTTGGAGAACCCGCCGGAATCGAGGATCATGGTCGCAAGGCCAGGGGGCGCAAGGCAGGCCGCAGCCATTTGGGTGTGCGCTGCATAGGAAAGTCCCATGGTGCCGATTTTGCCGTCGCACCAGGACTGGGCGGCGATCCAGGAAAGCGTGTCGTAGCCGTCAGGTCCTTCGGAGAGGTATTTGATGAACTTTCCCTCGGAGCCGTGGCGACCGCGGCAGTCCTGATAGGCCACGATATAGCGGTGACGAACGAAATGCTCAGCGACGGTTGCACGCTGCATCGGCTCCGTCATGCCGACTTCAAGCTCGGCTCGGGAGGCCATCGCCTTCCCATAGGGTGTTCGCTCGAGGATCACCGGCATCGGCCCGCCGCGCGGACGCCCATGCCTCGCCGGGGTGTAGATGTCGGTGGCGAGCCTGACGCCGTCCCGCATCGGAACCATTACATCGCGGTAGAGGATCATGTCGTCTGTCACGACCTCAAACGCCGGAAGGTCTGCCATCGGTGAAAGTTCCTTAGCGGTCAGCGACAAACGCCGTTGAGGTGACATGCGCTCCTGTGGCCTGCCGCGACCACCTCGAGCCGCGGCGCCTCGGTGCGGCATCGTGGCAGCGCATGCGGGCAGCGCGGGTGGAAGTGACATCCGCTGGGCGGTGCCAAGGGGCTTGGCAGCTCGCCCTTGATCGCGGCGAAACTGCGCTTGGTCGTTTCGATCCGTGGCACCTCCGCGAGAAGGGCCTGTGTATACGGATGGTTCGCTCTTGCGAATATTTCCTCGGCGGGAGCCTCTTCCACGATCCGGCCGAGATACATTATCGCAACGCGGTCGGAGATGTGCTCGACGACGCCGAGATCATGGCTGATGAACAGGTAGGTCAGGTTCAGCCTTTCGCGTAGATCCATGAACAGGTTGAGGATTTGCGCTTGGACCGATACGTCGAGAGCGGCAACAGCCTCATCGCAGACGAGAAACTCCGGCTGCACAGCCAGTGCGCGCGCAATCCCGATCCGCTGACGCTGGCCTCCGCTGAACTGGTGCGGAAAGCGGCGCTTGAGAGCCGGATCGAGGCCTGCCCGCCTGAACTGTTCGTCCACGAAGGCATCAAAGTCTCCATTGATCAGCCGGTGTACCCGCGGCGCCTCGCCGACGATGTCGACAGCTCTCCGCCGCGGATTGATCGACGCGTAGGGGTTCTGAAAAATCATCTGAACGCGCAGCTTGGCCTCGCGCCGCTCGGACGGGGAGAGTGTCTTTATGTCCCGGCCGCGCCAAAGCACCGATCCGCTGGTGGGAGGCAGGATGCCGGCGACGACCCGACCGAGCGTCGACTTGCCGCACCCCGACTCGCCGACAAGGCCGACGACTTCGCCCTTGCGAACGGAGAGGCTGACGTCGTCAATAGCCCGCAGTCTCGGAGCAGGCTTTGCCAGCCTGAGCGCGATCGCCAGGCGAGCGGCAATATCCGAGGGCGTCCCGAAACTATGGGAAATATGTTTCAGCTCGATCAGCGGCACCGCCTCAGCGGAATCCACCGATGAGCCTTCAGCGGTCGGTACAAGCGATGTGGCGCCGATCATGCACGGACCTCCGGCAACGGATGCAAGCAGCGGTGCTCGCGCATGCCCGCGGTGAACAGCGGCACCGCTTCGCCGCATCTTGCGTCGGCGCGCGCGCAGCGCGGAGCGAAGGCGCAGCCGGCCGGCAGGCGTGCCACGTTGGGCGCCATTCCGGGGATCTGTCGAAGCCGCTCGCCGCGGCGATTGCGACTCGGAACCGAGTCGATGAGACCGGCGGTATAGGGGTGTAGCGGACGGGTAAGTACGTCCGACACCGGCCCGGTCTCGACGATACGACCCGCATACATGACGGCGATCCGGTCGGCGAGCCGCGAAACGACGGCAAGATCATGGGTGATCCAGATCAGTGACGTGTGGTTCTGCGCCACGAGCTTTTGCATCTCGGCGAGTATCTGCGCCTGGATCGTCACGTCGAGCGCGGTGGTCGGCTCGTCGGCGATGATGAAGTCCGGCCGGTGCAGCATCGCCATGGCGATGACGACGCGCTGGCGCATGCCGCCGGAGAACTGATGCGGATAAGCCTGCAGCCGCTCGTCCGGGCTCGGGATCCCGACCATGCCGAGGGCGTCCCGAGCTCGCGCCCGGGCCTCCGCGCGCGAGACGTCTTCATGCGCCTGCACCGCCTCTATCAGCTGAGTATCGATGCGCAGGACCGGGTTCAGCGTCATCATCGGGTCCTGGAAGATCATGGCGATGCGGCGCCCGCGCAGAGAGCGCATCTCTTCGCGCCCCGAGCGGGTGATGTCGCGCCCGTCGAATATGATCTTTCCGCCGACGATCGTCCCGGGTGGGTCGACCAGACCTATCACCGAAAAGCCGGTGACAGATTTGCCGGAGCCGCTTTCGCCGACGAGGCCGAGAACCTCGCCGCGACCGACGCTGAACGATACGCCATTGACGGCCTTTACGGGGCCGAAATGGGTCTGCAGATCCCGGACTTGGAGAAGCGCCGTGGCGTTCATGAGTGGCCCCTTGGGTTGAGCACGTCGCGAAGGCGGTCGCCGACAAGGTTGATCGCAACGACGGTGATGAGGAGAGCCACACCCGGATAGAAGCTGATCCAGGTCATCCCGGAGAGCATGTATTGGTAGCCGTTGGCGACAAGCAGGCCGAGGCTCGGTTCGGTGATCGGCACCCCGAGCCCAAGAAAAGACAACGTCGCCTCGAGTGCAATAGCGCGCGCGACCTGCACCGTGGCAATCACGATCAGCGGCGGCAGACAGTTCGGCAGCAAATGGACGAACAACATGCGCCATCGCGGAATGGCGAGCGACTCCGCCGCTTCCATGTACTCCTTGCGTCGCTCCACCAGCGCGGTGCCGCGAGCGGCACGCGCGTATGTCGCCCACTCGACGATCACGAGAGCGAGCACGACGTTCAGGATTCCCTTTCCGAGAAAGGCGAGGATCATCAGCGCGACGAGAATAGCCGGGAAGGAAAGCTGCAGGTCGACGATGCGCATGATTGCCGCCTCGGTGCGGCCGCCGGCATAGGCCGCGATCAGACCCAGCGAGGCGCCGAACAGCGCCGCAAACAGCGCCGAACTGACGCCGACGCCGAGGGATATCCGCAGGCCATAGATAATGCCGGAGAGCATGTCGCGGCCTTGGTCGTCGGTGCCGAGCCAGAAGGTCATTCCGGTCATCGATTGAGAGCCCGGAGGAAGCCGGCTGTCCATGATGTCCAGCTGGTTGAGGTCATAGGGATCTTGCGGCGCCACCAGCGGTGCGAACAAGGCCAATCCGACGATAATCGCCAACAACGGCACGCCGAACATAGCCCCCGGCGACCGAAAGAATGCCCGCACAAGCCCCCGGAACGGCGCCTCCTCTCCTTTTTCAGCCGCGGTCGAGCCCGGGGGCAGCATATCGATGCTCATATCACCGCCCCTCCCCCTGAAGCCGAACCCGCGGGTCAAGCGCCGTATAGGTCAGGTCGACAATGAGGTTGATGACAACGAAGAAGGCAACGATTGCCATCAGGTACGCGGTGATGATCGGACGATCGAGCACGTTGATGCTGTCGATGATCAATTTGCCCATGCCCGGCCAGCTGAAGACGCTCTCGGTGACGACGGAGAAGGCGACGATCGAGCCGAACTCCAAGCCTACGACGGTCACGACCGGGATCATGATGTTCTTCGAGACGTGGACGCCGATGACGCGCGCTTCGCTGAGGCCCTTCGCTCGCGCGAACTTGATGAAATCGAGCGGTAAGACTTCGGCAACGCCGGCGCGCGTCAGCCGAAGAATGAGGCAGGCGTCGAACAAAGCAAGATTGACCGCCGGCAGGATCAGGTGAGCCAGGCCGTCCCTGGTCAGGAACGCCCATTGGACACCAAACAATTCGGCAGTCTCGCCGCGGCCGCCGCTCGGCAGCCAACCGAAATGCACGCCGAAAAGCATGATCAGCACCAGCCCCACCCAGAAGGTCGGCAACGAAAAACCCAGAATGCTGGCGCTCATGATCAACCTGCTAACGAGGCCGTTGGGTCGGAGGCCCGCGTAAAGGCCGAGCGGCACGCCGACGACGATGGCGATGAGGATCGCACAGACGGCGAGTTCGACCGTTGCAGGCAGGCGCTGCAGGATTACCGTGATCGCGGGCTCGTTGTACACATAGCTCTCGCCGAGGTCGCCATGCAGCGCAGCCTGCAAAAAGCGGAAATACTGCTCCCAGAGAGGCCGATCGAGCCCGAGCGCCTCGACGACACGGGCGCGCTCGATCTGGTCGGCGTCGGGCGAGATCAGGATGTCGACCGGGTCGCCGATGACGTTGACTGCCACGAAGACTATGACCGTCATGGCGAGCATGACCATCATGGCCTGAAGCACCCTGCGGATGATGGCGGCGGTCATGAGGTCGCTCCCACGCCTCGGATGCCGCTCCCGCTCCTTGGCCCGCCATGCGCAGGTACCGCCATAGCCATGCCGTCACGCTGCGGATCGGCGCCTCCCCGGCAAACGCCGTCTTCGATCTGGATTCCGTGAAGGGCGGCGAAGGCATAACTTTGCCAGGACCGCTTCACTTGATAGCCTCGGGCTTCGATTTCGTCGGTGACATAGCGTGGAATGCGGTTGGACACGTCGATCGTGTTCGACACCGCGACGATCCTCGGCGCAGACACCGCTTCCGGCATCGTCATGCCGAAGTCGATGATGTTCATCAGCCCCTGCGCCATGGATGGGGCGATATAGCTCCCGCCGGGAGCTCCCATGACGATCACCGGCCGCCCGTCTTTGAAGACGATCGTGGGAGCCGCCGAGCTCGCCCGGCGTTTTCCTGGCGCCAGCGAGCCAGCCCTGCCAGGCCGAGGGTCGAAGCGGCTCATCGTGCCGTTGTACATGAAGCCCAAACCGTCGGTGATCGCGCCAGACGGGCTGCCCAGCGTATGCGTCATAGCGACGGCATTCCCCTCACGGTCGACAACCGAAATGTGGGTGGTCTCGCGCGGCGACCTGTCGTCGAGCCGTTGCACCTCGGCGCGCGCTCCCGCCCTCATCTCGGCCGCGAGCGTAGCGCAATAGTCGCTTGAGAGTAGCCGCTCGACGGGCACATCGACATAGGCTGGATCGCCGAGATGGCGGTCCTTGTCGTTGGTCATGCGCTTCATGGCCTCGGCGAGCAGCATTATATGCTCGGCACTGCCATGCTCCATGGCGCCGACGTCAAAATGTTCGAGGATGTGGAGGAGCTGCAGCATGGATATGCCGCTCGCAGGCGGGGGGCTGGTGGCGATGTCGAAGCCGCGATACCTGCCCCAGAGCGGTTGGGCCGTCGACAGCTCGTAACGCCGAAGATCGTCCTTGGAGATAAGCCCGCCATTTGCCGCCATGTCGGCAGCGATCTCTTCCGCAATCTCGCCCTTGTAGAAACTGTCCGCGCCGGCCGCCGCTATACGCTCGAGCGTTCGGGCAAGATCAATATTGGTGACGATGTCGCCCGGCAGCTTCACGGTTCCGTCGGCGCGAAAATAGATGGCGCGACCGGTCTCGCTGAAGCGCAGCTTTTCAATGGTCCGGACTTCGCCTGTGTCGACTCCATCCTGGGCCCAGTACCAATGGACATGCGGCCGGACCATGAAGCCGCGTTTCGCCTGGACAGCGGCTGGCGCGATAACGTCAGCCCAATCATAGGTGCCGTATCGCGTCAGCGCCTCGGCATAGCCCTTGATGCTGCCCGGGGTGCATACCGCGAGATAGCCGATCTCGCTGATGCCGCCCTCGAGCAGGAAGGCAAAACCGTCCCGCGACTGGCCGACGAGAAGGTCGCTCCACATGTCGGGCGACGCCTTCAGCGGCGCCCTTGCATAGAACTCCAGAACCTCGTGCACGCCCCGGTGAGGCATGTAGACCTGCATCGAACCGAAACCGCCGATGCCGGCCATCTGAGGATCCACCACGCCCTGCATGAAGGCGCAGGCGATTGCCGCATCGACGGCATTGCCGCCGCGTTTGAGCACGAGCGCACCGGCCTCGACCGCCTCCGGCTGAGGAGCGACAATCATTGCGGTCATTTGGAACGGCTCCTGCGTTGCTTGAGCACCTCGGCGAGGAAATCCTTGACCGGATCGAGAACCTCGAAGCGATCATGGGAAACTCCGGGCAAGAGATCGAATTGCACCCGCACACCCGCTGCCTCGAACGAGCGGCGCAGCGCCTGGAGCCGCTCGGGACGCGTGCGTCCGGCATCGTTGGCGCCCGGCATCCAGTGGGCGCCACCTTCACGGTGGGTTATCTCCCAGGTCTCCAGATCGGCGTCGCCGACGATCATCTGCACCGGCACTTTTGCCAGTGCAGCAGCGTCGAAGGTGATGCCGAACTTCTGCGGCAGGTCGCGAATGCCGACCCACCAGTCACGCTCCGGATCTAGCTGGGTCACCGAGCCCGGCGCGCCCACCGAGGCTGCCCAGAGCTTGTCCGGGTGGAGGATCGCAAAGCGATGGGTGAAATGGCCGCCACCGGAAAATCCGAACATCGCAAAGCGCGTCCAGTCCTGATGGTATTTGCCGCTTACCTCCTCGACCATGGCAAGGAGCGCAAGGTCGTAGCGGATATTGCCCTCCAGCAAGTATTTGTATCCGCTACGCGCGCCGTCGCCGAGGACACTCATTGGAAAGACAGGGCACAGTATGGCGCAGTCGTTCCAGCGGCCGAACTCCGAGAAGGCATCGCGGAACTCGAGGAAGGACGTGCGGCCGGTACCGTGCACGGCGATGAGCAGGTCCACCTTTGCGCCCTCGCCCACAGCCGGCGGCACGTAGAGACAATAGTGAAAGCGCGGGTCCGCTTTGGATGCAAAGATCGCCGTCGCGCCAAGGTCGTAGATGGCGCGGCCGCGATCCGCGGCCGGCTCCGGGATGATGATCGTCAAGCTGGTTCCTCCTCAGGCGGTCTTGACGTTCATGGCCAGCGTATATTGGTCGGCCCGCGTCGTGAACTGGAGGTCTCTGCGGGCCGCGGCGACGAGCACCTCGTGGTGCATCGGGATCAGCGCCACGTCGTTGAAGACGATTTCGCTCAGTTCCGAAAGCATCTTGTCGCGCTTGGCGTCGTCCAACGTTCGCTTCGCTTTGAGGAGCTTGGCGTCCACTTCCGGGTTCGAATAGCGGCCTGAATTGGCGATACCCATCCCGGCATCCGGGTTCTGAGTGGCGACGAGAGCCGTCATCGGGTTCGAAGTCTCGCCGGTATTTACGCCCCATGAATCGAGGTTCATGCTGAACTCATGAGCATCGGCCTTATCGGCATAGACCGCCCAGGGCATAACCTCGACGCCGACGTCGAGCCCCATCCGCGTGAGCATCTGCGCGACGGCCTGCACAATCTTGGCGTCATTGACGATACGGTCATTCGGCCCGTGGATCGTCAGGCGGAACCCGTCGGGATAGCCCGCCTCGGCGAGCAGGGCCTTGGCCCTTTCCGCATCGAAGGGTGTCGGCTTGATGGCCGGAGAGGTGCCGGGCGCGCCGGCTGGAAGGAATTGCGAGGCGACGATGGCATTGCCTTGCATGATACGCTCGACAATAGCCTCGCGGTTAATCGCCATGGATAGCGCCTGCCGGACGCGCAAGTCCTTGAGCGGATTGCGGTCGAGAGGTGTGCCGTCTTTGCCGGCGATGAACGGCGTCACATCTCGGGAGGTGTCGAGGGAGAAGAACACGACGCGACTGGACACGCCGCGAACAATCCTGAAGCGCTCGTCCTGCTCGACACGCGCGATTCCCTCATAGGGTACTTGTTCGACCAAATCGAGGTCGCCGGCGAGCAGGTTTGCCAGCCGAGCGCCCGCATCGGTGACGATCCGCAGCTCGACTTCGGGCAAGGCGGGCCTCGTCCCCCAATAGTGGGGATTTGCCGAAAGCGAGATTCGATTTCCGGGAACATATTCCTTCAGCACATAGGGGCCGGTGCCAATCGCAGCGGTGCCGTTGTTGAACTGCTCGCTCGTTGCATCCTTGTATTTTGCGCGGATGATCCGGATGCGGCTCAGCGAATTCGGCAGGAGCGGCTCCGGGGACTTGGTCTCGATAACGAGTTTGCCTGCTTCCGGAGAGGTGATCGCCTTGATATTGCGCGTATAAGTGCGGAAGGACGCTGTACTTTCGATCGTATTGGCGCGATCGAAGGAAACCACAATGTCCTCGACGGTCAGCGGCTCGCCGTCACTGAAATGCACATCAGGCCGCAACTCGAACTCCCAGTGGGTGTCGTTGACCGCGCGCCAAGCGGTGGCCAGACCGGGCTGGGATTCCGACTTCTCGTCATTGGTCACGAGCGTGTCGTAGATATGAGTTGATAGCGCGTTGTTAGGCGCGTTGCTCTTCAAGTGCGGGTCCAGCGTGGTCGGCGGAGCCGCCATGCCGATCCGTAGGAGACGATTGCCCGCGGCCCGGGCTGAACCTAATCCCGTCAGCGAATATCCTTGCAATACGACAGCACTGCCTAACGCCCATTGCATCAACGCACGGCGTGAAATGGTCCGCTTGATCATCGTTTTTCTCCGTATCCCACTCTGGATCAGCGCCCCGGAGGAGTTCTCTCGCGGCGCTTTCGAGCGCCCGGCCCCTTTTCCGATGACGTTTGAAGTGAAGATCAATGTTCCGCTGTTGTCAACAACAATAAAACGCTGTTTTACTAGACGAAACGCCTCTCTTGGTGTAGGCATGGCTGAGCGTAAGTTTTGGAAGGACGATGAGTATGACCGTGGAGGCCGAAGCCCGTTACATAGTCGATGCCGTCGATCGGGCGATCAGCCTGTTACAGACCGTGGCCGGCGAAGCGGATCTTGGGGTTTCCGAAATCGCCCGACGGACCGGCGACAGCAAGGCCCGCGCCTTTCGCCTTTTGCAGACACTGGTCCGGCGCGGCCTGCTGGCGCGCTCAGCGGACGGGAAGGGATACCGCCTCGGTCTTGCTGCCCTTATGCTGGGCCATGCCGCAGGCGAACAGATGGACCTGATCCGCATCGCGAGCCCGATCCTTGAGGAACTTGGCCGTCAAATCGGCGAGACGACGCAGTTGCGCATCCGCGACGACCAGGAAAGCCTTTGTGTCGCCAAATGGGAACCGAAGCGTGATCTGCGCGTCAACGCGGTTATCGGGCGCAGAAGGCCGCTGCACGCCGGCTCAAGCAAGGCTTTCCTCGCCTATTTGGATGAAGACGAGCGTGAAGCCATTCTTGCTAGACCTTTGCACCGCTTCACAGCAAAGACGGTGACAGATCCGCAACTATTGCGAGCAGGGCTCGACAAAATCCGAAAGGCCAAGTATTTCGTCAGCCGCGGCGAGATCAACGACGATCTGATCTCGATTACCGCGCCGGTGTTCATCTCGCCAGGCACCGTGGTCGCGGCCCTGAACATCGCGGCACCGGCACACCGGGTCCCAGAAGAACGCATCGCCGAACTGGGCGCCATGATCGCCCAAGCGGCTCATCGAATCTCGGCCGCCCTGGGGTTTCGATCGCCAGCCGCGAAGTAGCAGACGGAAAGACCGCGGAGCACGCCTTCAGGCACATAGACATTCGGGGAAGTGCTGGAGAGGGTGCGCCAAGGAGGCCGGCGTACAACAACTTTAGCAAGAGACCTTCCCGGTAATGCATTGGGCGATCGGCGCCAACGACCAGGCCACAGCCGAGTATGCTTCCCGTGCGCTCGGAAAGCGCACCATCCGCTACCAGTCGGAATCCCGCACGATCGAATTGATGGGCCTGCCTCGACGCACGAAGGTCGAGCAGATTCGCGAACGCGATCTGATGATGCCGCAGGAGGTCGGGCAAATGCCGGAGAACAAGATGATCCTGCTCATCGAAGGGCAACGAGGCCAACATTCCGCAAGTGCCGGAAGTCGACTACCTGTCACCGAAGCCCGTGCCGGCAACAACTCCGGAATATGCCAAGGGGGGAGATCCTTCGGTCGAAATTCCCTCGCCGGCGCCAGCGAAGGAGGAGAAGCCTTTGACGGCCGCCGCGGCGGTGGCAGTTCCGGTCAAGGCGGAACCTGCGGCAGCCGAGGAAGCTGCAGCACCCCCCAAACGCACCGTCAATAGAAAGGCGCAGCGCCCGAAGACTAAGGCGACTGCTGCAAACACTGGTGATGGGGAAGAATCTGCGAGCCTCGGCGCAATGGACGCCCGGAGTAAAGGCCATCGAGGAAGGCCTCAAACCAAAGGCCGCGCAGCTCAGGGAGGTGGTCGAGACGAAGGCTGAAAAGCTTGGCAATAAGTCTCCAAGCAAGCGCCGCAACATCATGGACATCTTCAGCACGACTGTGCCTGATCCAGCCGACCTTGGAATGCGGGCCGAATTGCTGTGACGAGACCGCTTCCGCCCGTTGCGGACGCACCTGTGCTCCCCGAAGACCACCGCCTCGATCGCTGGGAGCTCTTCGTCCGAGCGCGCTGCCGGCGTCGAAGCGTATGCCATCGAACCGCAGGCGGCTGCGTCTCTGGACCATCCGTGCAGAGATGACCGGCATCCATATTGACGTCCGATCAGGTTTGAAACGGATCGTCCCGGACCGCCATGTCAAGCGATCCGGGACGTCCGGCAAGCGAACGGAACCGGCCTACAGAAGCCTGAGCAGCTCCTTCGCGGCCGATGTCGAGGAGGACGGGTTCTGACCGGTGATTAGCCGGCCGTCCAGTACCGTGAAATCCGCCCAATCAGCCGCCTTTTCATAGCGACCGCCCAGACGCTTCAACTCGTCCTCCACGAGGAACGCACAACATCGGTCAATTGCACCGCCTCCTCCTCGGAATTGGTGAAGCCTGTGACACGCTTTCCCTTGACGATGGGCTCTCCCTGATAGGTCACCTTGTGCAGAACAGCCGGCCCATGACAGACGGCCGCGACCGGCTTGCCGGCATTATAGAAACTCTCGATGAGAGCAATCGAGTTCCGGTCGTCGACGAGGTCCCACATCGGGCCGTGGCCGCCGGGATAGAAGACCCGCTTCGAAATCGTCTTGTTTGACATCGGCAAGCCTCAGCGTGTTCGCCAGTTGCTCCTGTGCTGCGGGGCCTTTCTTGAACCGCTCCATCGCCTCGGTCTGACTGCCCGGCTGGTCACTCTTGGGATCGATCGGCGGCTGGCCGCCCTTGGGCGAGGCAAGTGTCACCTCTGCTCCGGCGTCATTGAACACGTAATAGGGGGCTGCGAACTCCTGCAGCCAGAAACCGGTGGGCCTGCCCGTATTGCCAAGCTGGTCATGCGAAGTCAGAACCATCAGCATTTTTATGGTCACTCTCCTTCGTTGAGGTGTGCCCAACCCGGGCCTGCCGGGTTATTTTCGGGGTTCGAGCGTGCCGCTCGGCCAAGGCTTCGCAGCTATTCCTTGTACTTGGCCGTGTATTCGCCGAGCTTCTTCTCGACATCACCGGGCTGCTGCAACCCTTTTTCGACGAGTGCCTTGACGCGAGCCTGAGCGGCGGGCCGCTGTACAGAGGTGATAAATGCGTCCCATCCCGGCTGCATTTCGCCTTCCGGAGGCATGCTGGCGAGATCGACCAGTTTTTTGGTCTCAACAATTGCTTCCCGATCAAACGAAGCAATGCGACTTGCCAGGGCGTCGACAAAACCGTCCAGTTTCGCATCAGGTAGTGCGCGGTTTACGTAACCGTAGCGCTCGGCGAGTTCGCCGTTGAAATCATCGGCGCCAATCAGGATCTCGAGGGCGCGGCCGCGACCGACCAGGCGTGGCAGGTAGGCCATTGGGCCACCGCCCGGGACAAAGCCGGCGCCAACTTCGAATTGCGACAGTACCGCATTCTCACGGCTGGCGAAACGCATGTCTGCGGCGAGGGCGAGTTCGCTGCCGATGCCGCTCGCACGGCCACGGAGGGACACGATCGTCACGGCCTTGAGACGGCTGAGGCGAACCATGAAATCGGGCACCGGATGCATGCCCGTCGGCCCGGGCTTCATCCTCGTCGAATCTTCGAGCGGCTTCAATAGGTCGTAATGTGCTATGAAATAGCCCGGCACGGCACTGTCGAACACGACTACCTTGACGTTCGGGTCGGACTCAATCTGCTCGAGAATCTTGACCAATTCCCGGACCTCGGCGGGGCCGATGATGTTGAGCGGCGGGTTGTTGAAAGTGACTTGCCAATATGCGGCACTCTTGCGCGTCAGCCGGATCTTGGCCGTTTGCTCGGCGGCCGCAACCCCTGTGCTGGCGATATCCGATGCCTTTGCGGTTTGTGCCAAAGCTGGCGTGGAGGTGGACAGTATTGCAGACGTGGCAAGCAAAACGGCGAGTTTTCCGAAATTGAAGGCTTTCATCGTCATGTCTCCTTCTTCGTTGAGCGCGACGGGCCGGATCTGGTGAGGCACGCCGGTTTGGTCGTGCAGACACATTTACTTGTTGCCGGTTTCGCGTGAATACTCGTTCTTTGGTGAACACCATCCCGTGGATCGGCAGAATCAAATGGACCGTATCGATGCAATGAAGGTTTTCGTTACAGCGATCGACGAGGGCAGTCTCGCGGGCGCTGCTCGCCGGCTGAAGCGGTCGCCAACAGCCATCAGCCGGGCGCTGAGCTTCCTGGAAGCCCATGTGGGCGTCGAACTGTTGCATCGGACGACGCGAACGCTGAAGCTGAGCGAGGCCGGCCAACGCTATGCGGCCGCCTGTCGGCGGGTGCTCACCGACCTCGAGGAAGCCGACATACTCGCAGGAGGAGAGCGCTCCGCGCCCCGTGGGATGTTGACGATTTCGGCGCCACCAATCCTCGGTGAAGAGGTGCTTCGCCCCATTCTGGATGATTTCCTCGACCTCTACCCCGCCGTGTCGGCCCAGCTTCTTCTTCTCGATCGGTTCGTCAACCTGGTGGATGAAGGAGTCGACATCGCCTTGCGCATCGGTCAATTGGCGGATTCGTCGCTCATCTCCACCCGGATCGGCGGCGATGTCCGTCGTGTCGTGGTCGCCTCGCCTCGATACCTCGCCAATCATCCCCGTATCGATGAACCGGCGGACCTCGCCAAGCATCAGATCGTGGCCTTCACCAATTTCGGTCTTGAGTCCTGGAGCTTTACGCCCACGGATGGCTCGTCCATCCCCCGAACGGTTCAGTTCACGCCAAGATGCATCGTCAACAGCGTGCGGGCTGCAGCCGCTTCAGCGGCCGCTGGCCACGGCCTGACCCGGCTCTATTCCTACCATGTCGCGGAGTATGTGAGAGACGGGCGCCTCAAGATCGTGCTCGCCGACGCCGAGTATCCTGCCCTGCCCGCGCATATGCTCGCACCCCGAGGTCGCATGTCGGTGCCGAAAGTCCGCGCCTTTGTCGACTTCGCGGCGCCGCGCCTGCGCTCCGAATTTGCTCGCCTGGCGGCAGAGGCGGGTACGCTCTCCTGATTATGCCGTTTTGCGGATGAGTGTCCGCCAAACGCTGGCAATTCTCCCCAAGAGCGGGCGGATCTAACTTCAATTGCACCAACGCCGAGGGCGGAGGGCGGACGCAGGGAAGCGGCCGCTGCAATTGAAAAAGGATCAGGACCATGGCTACCGAACAGAAAGTCGTCATCATCACCGGCGCGTCACAAGGCATCGGCGCGGGATTGGTTCGCGCCTACCGCGACCGGAATTACCGCGTCGTCGCAACTTCCCGGTCCATAAAGCCGAGCGCCGACCCGGATATTCACACGGTCGCCGGCGATATCAGCAAGCCGGAGACCGCGGAACGGATCGTGCGAGTAGCGCTCGAGCGCTACGGCCGCATTGACTCGCTAGTTAACAATGCAGGCGTCTTCCTGGCCAAGCCGTTCGTCGAAATGTCCGAAGAGGACTACGAGCATAACCTCGGAGTGAACGTGGCGGGCTTTTTCCACGTCACTCGGCGCGCCGCCGCAGAGATGCTGAAGCAGGGCTCGGGCCACATCGTCAGCATTACCACCAGCCTGGTCGACCAACCGATGGTCGGCATGCCGTCCGCCCTTGCCTCCCTGACCAAGGGCGGCCTGAACGCGGTGACCCGGTCTCTGGCGATGGAGTTCTCGAAGAGCGGCATTCGCGTCAACGCGGTCTCACCGGGGATCATCAAGACTCCCATGCATGCGCCCGAGACGCACTCGGCGCTGGCCGGACTGCACCCGGTCGGCCGGATGGGCGAAATTCGCGATATCGTCGACGCGGTGCTTTATCTCGAAACCGCGGGTTTCGTCACCGGTGAGATCCTGCACGTCGACGGCGGCCAGAACGCCGGACGCTGGTAACCAGCGCAGCAAGGAGCGGCCGCGCTGCCGAGCACGGCCGCGGTTCAAGACGCAAACATTCCCGCAAAGGAGACTGCAAATGCCTATCGTCACCGTACAGGTTACCCGCGAGGGAAGCGCACCATCCCGCAATTCGGTTACGCCTGAGGAAAAGGCCGCGATCATCAAGGGTGTCAGCGAGGTGCTGCTCAACGTTCTGAACAAGCCGCTCGAATCGACATACGTCGTGATCGAGGAAGTCGACCTCGACAACTGGGGCTGGGGCGGCCTACCGACAGAGCAGTACCGCCGGATACGTGCCGCGGCACAATCATGAAACCATCAACCCGCCGGTACCCGCCGCTTCATTGCGTGACGGCGGACACCGGCGCGTTTCGGCAGATGATGAAGCACAGCATAGGTTCGTCTAATGAGCCGGCCGAACAATCCGGAGACATCGATATGGCAACGATTATCGAGAACCGTCCTTTTCGAAAACTGGGGCTGAAGCATCCGCTTATTGTCGCGCCGATGGCGGGCGGCCCCTCATCGGCGGAACTCGTCGCGGCGGCGTCCGGCTCGGGCGCGCTGGGTTCAGCCGGCTCGGCTTATTCCAACCCCGCGCAGATCGAAGACTTCGCGGCGAGAGTCCGCCAGCTGACCGACCGTCCCTTTGCGGTCAACCTCTTCATTCCGCACCCGATCCCGCAGATCGGGCCCGCCGCGATCGAGCGGGCAATCACGGCCACGGCAAAATACCGCGCCGAGCTCGATCTGCCGCCAGCGCAAATCTCAGGGCCATACGAGGAGGATTTCGAGGCGCAGTTCGAGGCGGTCCTCCGGGTCAAACCAGCCGTCTTCAGTTTCGTCTTCGGACTGCTAGCCGCGGAGCATATGCGCGCCGCGCGACAAGCTGACATGTTGCTCATCGGTACGGCCACTACACTGGAAGAAGCAGAGGCGCTCGAAGAAAGCGGCGTCGACGCGATCACGCTTCAGGGCTTCGAGGCGGGCGGTCATCGCGGCATCTTCGATCCTGAAGCCGCCGACAGTGAGATCGGCATCCGAGACCTGCTGGCACAGAGCGTGAAAAGAGTCCGGGTCCCATTGATCGCGGCGGGTGGCATCATGACGGCGGGGGACATCCGCGGTGCGCTTGCCGCGGGAGCCCAGGCGGTGCAGATGGGCACGGCGTTCCTGGCCAGCGCCGAAGCGGGCACCTCCCCGCCTTACCGATCGAAGCTTTTGGAATCCGCACGAGAGACACGAACGACGCGCGTCTTCTCGGGCCGGCTGGCACGGGGAATCGAGAACCGCTTCATGCAAGAAATAGCGGCCGAAGCGGTCATGCCCTTTCCCGCACAGAACAAGTTCACGCGAGACATCAGGGGTGCGTCGGCGGCAAGCGGTTCGGCGGACTTCCTGTCGTTGTGGGCCGGTACCGGCCAAGGGATCTTGTGGCAGGGCCCGGCATCCGAATTAATTGAGCAACTCTTCTCGAAGGCATAGGCTGCGAGAAACTGCTGCCCAACGGATGGGGGTCGGGAGGAGTTCCACCGCCAGTTTAGGCGAGATGACGAAGGTCATTAAAGTGGTGCGGGCCATCGAGGGTCACCACCGCGTGCGACGACCAATCGGCCGGGCAGTTCTCCTGAGCTGTGCGCGTAGGTCTGCTGCGCGCCCAGTGGTTCGAGCCCAGCCTACGCAAGGCATGCCCGCTCAATTCCATCGACGGGATGGCCCTCTGGAACCTCGACTGATTCTGAAGACAGTTTGGCCTTCAGCGCCCTCGCCAACATTCGGCCGATGATCGAAATGATGCCGCTTGAGCGGGCAGCGATGATCGATTCATAAATGTCATTGGACGGCGAATCCTCGACCGGCCAAGCCCGCAGGCATGAGCCAGCACTGGTTCCGCCTGTTGTTCTGCGAATTGACGCGACCAAGAACATGGCGCGCTTTTACGCGATGTCGATCGAACCGGATCTCTTCGGCGGCGCTTCGCTCGTCCGCCGTTGGGGCCGGATCGGCACTCGCGGCAAAGTGCGCGTTGATGTGTTCAAGGATGAGCGTCAAGCGATCACTTCCTTTTCTTGGCTCGCCAGAAGCGAGCGCGCGGTTACAGTCCCCGGCAGCGCTCTTGATCTCTGAAATTCGATGCTTACCTTGCCGCGTCGCCAAGGATGACGATGACCTTAGAGACCCCGACTAGGCAATCACGATAGAAAACTGGAGGGACTCCGTGGCCCCAATTCCGCAGTGACGTCAAATTGAAGAACAAAGGGCGTCAAAAAACTGTCGATAGGTAAACGCCCATTCTCTCACGTCGCCTTCCTTCCGACCGAAATACCTGCTCATTACATGGATCGGTGACATGTTGCGGAGAAGATCATTGACGGAATCGCGCGCAGAAATAAAGGAACGGAGACTTGAGCTCACTAGCCGCATCGTATCCGCCTATTTGAGCCGCAATGTCATTCCCGCCGGCGAGCTCCCCCATCTTATCCAGCAAACCTATGCCTCGCTGAATGGGAACGCCCGATCAGCGAAAACCGAGCCTTCCGCCGAGGAGCAACGCCCCGCCGTCCCGATCAAAAAATCCGTCACAGACGACTTCATCATCTGCCTGGAGGATGGCAAGAAATTCAAATCGCTGAGGCGCCACCTCATGGCGAGCTACGGTCTGACGCCGCAGCAGTATCGCGAAAAGTGGAAGCTCCCGGCCGACTACCCGATAACGGCTCCGAACTACGCTCGACAGCGCTCGGAGCTCGCGCGCGCGACGGGGCTGGGAAAGAGAGCGGCGACTCCAGCGCCGGCTCCGGACACAGCACCTCCTGCTGTAAGAAAATCGGGTTGAAGTTCGGCTGATGACGGTGGCCGACAGCTTGGCGGATCGCAAGCGAGCACGTCGGCTAAGAAAGGGACAGCAATAATCGATTGGCGAGACCGACCGAAGAAGATGCTGTCGACGCAGCTGTGGATGAGCATGGCAAAGACCCCACGAGTTCCGTCGCCTACTGCGCTCTTGAAGCGTACCGCGGCGTCGACACCCCAGAGTACCGCTTCTGGTTTGGACTTTTCCTGAAGCTGGCGAAGGGCAAGCACTTGGGTTGGGCTTGAGGCTCCAGTGCCCAGCCATTTGTTAGGCGCGCCTCGGCGAGTCATGGGCGGCTTGCCAGCTTGCATTGGAGAAACTTCCACCAATCCAGGAGCAGCTTGCCGCACAGCATGATGAGTCTTATGACCGATTTCATCCAAGAGCTGATTAGGGCGGCAAATGAGTCCGACCAGCTGACACACGATGAGATAAGCCGGCTCTTTGACCGCGCGATAGACACGATCCGCCACATGCGCGAGCAAACTGGCGCCGTAGAGGCATGCGTCGCAGGAATACGATCACAAGGCTCGCGTGCCCAACTCCCCCTGTCTTTTGACCCTCATCTCAACCGGACCTTAGTCTGATATCAGCTGTGTGATTAGGCGGCCAAAGGTCTGACGCGCCACAACGGTTTCCGCGCTATAGAAACAACTCTTTGGGCGGCAACGCTCCGCGTCCGCATCTCTGTTTCTCGACAAGCTGAAGCAGGCTTCCTTGGAGCGGACCTGCTAGCGCCTCAAATTGTCTGGTTCGATCCACTTTTTTCAGGGAGAACTTATTGTTCGGCCGTCTGCTGGAGAAAAGAGACCCGATTGATGTTGAGGTCGGCCGAAAAGTTCGAGCGCGACGGCTGTTTATGGGTATGACACAGACCGGGCTCGCGGAGGCGGTCGGCGTTACATATCAACAGATACAAAAATACGAGAATGGCCGCAGCAAGCTCGGCGCAGGTCGGCTCCAGGCTATTGCGGACGCACTCGTCGTCCCATTGTCATACTTCTTCAATGAAGCCCCCGCACAGGATAAAGGGCGGGCCCCAGATTGCGAGCCCGATCGCGCCTTGGTGGAGTTTCTCACCAGTACTATGGGCATTACTCTCAACCGGTCTTTTCACCGGATCGCCGATGAGAGGGTGAGGCGCGCGTTCCTTAGCATGGTTGAACAAATCGGGGATCGCGATGAGGAGCAGCGTGTACCTAAACAGAGATGAACAATGAGGCGGAGCTGCAAAATTTCTTGCCTCCTCAAAAATCAACTCTCAGCCGTGATGCTCCCGGCTACAACCGGCGGAAGCTTGTGCGGTTCCGAAAGCGTTAAGGCTGGCCCGATAGGATGCGACCGGGAGGAGCTTCAATGAAATTTCTGGCCGGCAAAGTCGTGGTTCTTTTCAGATCGGTGCTGCCCTTGATGATCGCTATGGCCCTGATGGGTGGCATATACGTGGTCATCCATTGGTCAGCAGAGCAATCCGACGCCGTGGCGACCGCCCGCCAACAGCAGCTTGTTGAACTTGTCATTTCCAAGATGCAAGGAAGCATCGCCCACGATCAGGAGAGTGCGACGGTCTGGGACGATGCCGTGCGGATGGTATCGCAGAGGTGGGATCGCGAGTGGGTGGACTCCAATCTGGGCAGCTGGATGCACAGCTATTTCGGGCATGACGGCGCATTCGTCATCGGTCCTGATCGCCAGCCGCTTTATGCATTCCTTGTCGGGGAGCCGAACGAAAGCAACGCCTTCAACGAAGTTGTACCGGCAGCACTGCCGCTGATGAACACGTTGCAGAAGAGGCTTTCAGCGCAAGATGAGACCGGCACAAGCGACCAGATACTCTCGATCGGGGAGAGTGACCTCGTTCGCATCGACGATCGGCCGGCGATTGTTAGCGTAAAGCCGATTGTATCCGACACCGGGAAAATCGAGCAGCAGCCTGGCCGCGAATTCTTGCACGTAGCGGTCCGGTTCCTCGACGGCGATTTCCTGACTAGAACTGGCGAGGAGTATCTGTTCGACGACTTGCGGTTTTCCGCTGCGGCGAACCTAGGCGGAGTACGCTCGTATGCGCCAATCGTGTCGCGATCGGGGGAGACCATAGGATACTTTTCGTGGCTCCCATTCCGCCCCGGAGCAGATGTTCTCAAAGCCATAAGGCCAATTCTCGTGGTCTCCGCCTTGTGCCTCCTCGCCCTCACGAGCGTGCTGACGCTTGTGGTCCGCAAGCGCTCGATGCGCCTCAAGGAAAGTCAGGCACAGCTGAAACACATGGCCTTACACGATCCTTTGACTGGGCTCGCCAACCGCGTCTCCTTCAATCAGCTTCTGGCGCGGATTGTCCGGACGTCTGCAAAGCATCAAACCAATGCTCTTCTTTACCTCGATCTCGATCGCTTCAAGCAGGTCAACGATACGCTTGGCCACCCGATCGGCGACCGGTTGTTGGTCGACGTGGCGCGGCGCCTGATGGAAACCGCCGCGGCCGCCGACATCATCGCCAGGCTCGGTGGTGACGAGTTTACGATTGCGCTGAAGCATACGCAGCAGGAGGAGGTAGAGAAACTCTGCGATTCTTTGATCGCTGCGATCCGCAAGCCTTTCGAGATAGACGGACAGATTGTTCTGATCGGCCTATCGATTGGCGTGGCAGTCGCGAGCGGGAATGACGCTGATCCGGTCGACATCGCGCGAAAAGCCGACATCGCGCTTTATCACGCCAAATCGGCCGGACGGAACCGCTATGCGATCTTTGGCCCGCACATGGACGAGTTGATCAGGACGAGGCGGGACCTGGAACACGATCTGCGAGCCGCGCTCGACGCCGATCATCAGCTAGAGGTCTTCTACCAGCCCGTTTACGCGGCGACGTCCCACGAGATCAGTTCGCTCGAGGCTCTCATTCGCTGGCGCCACCCGAGCAAAGGCACCATAGCTCCGGATGTCTTCGTTCCGCTTGCCGAGGCATCCGGGCTGGTCGATCGACTGGGCGCCCTGGTGTTGAAGGATGCCTGTGCGACGGCGCGCGAGTTTCCTCACATTGGCATTGCTGTGAACGTCTCTGCGGTCGAGCTTGGCCAGCACCATTACGCCGCCCAGGTGCTCTCCCTCTTGGGGCAGTTCGGCATCGAGCCTTCAAGATTGGAGCTTGAGATCACCGAAACGGCTCTCCTCGACGAAGCCGGCGTGTGCGAAAAGAACATCGCGGCGCTGCGGGAGTTCGGAGTGCGCTTCGCCCTCGACGATTTTGGCACGGGATTTTCTTCGTTGGGCAGATTGCAGCGCCTGGAGGTGGACCGGATCAAGATCGATCGCTCCTTCGTAGGTGCATGCGACGAGCCCGGTGGTGGCGTGGCGATCGTGCAATCCATCATCGGTGTCGCACAGGCGAAGGGGCTGCGCACGACTGCCGAAGGCGTGGAGACACAGCAGCAAAGCGAAATCCTGCGCGATCTTGGCTGTGACGAACTTCAGGGTTTTCTTCTGTCGAAGCCGATGTCGAAGGCCTCGCTTCGCCAACTTCTGGGTAGCCAGAGGTCGCGAAGATACTCGCAGTAAATTCCCCCATGGCAATCCCGGCACCCTGCCAGCCAGTGCTCCGAGCCTTCTTGAGCATGGCAACGCGCCTTAGATACCACGGTCGAGTAACAGGGGATCCTCCGCCAAGGAACATATATCCGGATAGGCAGTGATGGGCATGGTGGCGGGGTGCCACCGATGATATGACGCGCTGGACGCGTGCTGATAGGTCCGACCTCATCCTCAGCAATTCGCCTGTTGATTTGGGGAGCGCGAGCAGTACGGCTGGCGCACCGAGTTCTGTCGAGAAACCCCCGAGGCGCTCTGGGGCTCCGAATTCCAGGACTCCTATCCTTCGTTGTTCACCTAAGGGCCTTTTGTCCAACCTGCCACTCACCTCCGAGAGATCACATGCTACCCAGTTGGCGTCACGGTTCCAATTTGGCCTGTGCCTCTGTTCGCTTAAGCCCCGGAGCAAAGTCAGCGAGTTCAGACGGTCGGCGCTCGCGTACTATGGCGCTGCAGATTTTCCGCCAGGTCATGTGCCAACCAATAAGCGTGAATGATTGCCAAGCAGTCTGCGCGAGACGAGGATGATTGCCAAGCAGCTGAGCAATCCGAGACAGAAGACAATGGCTGCTCCGCCGATGAGATTCCAGATCGAATCGGGTGAAGTAAAAACCGCGGACGCGATTCGAAGAAATCTGCGATAAATGAAGCCGTGCAGGAGGTACACTCCAAAGGCGGTCGAAGCGATTGTGTCCAAAGGGCGTGCAATCAGGACGGGGAAGCGCTCACACGATCGCCAGAGCCAAACCAGGACGACAGCGCCAAGCGAGAGCTTTTGAACAAAATGCACGCTCTCCCGCAGTGATGTCGGCCCCCATTTATTGTCTATCCCGTACGTGTACAAGAACGAGAGCAAAACTGTCGTGACAGTGGCGACCACGGCGAACACCGGCAGATATCGGGCGATCGCTCCCAGGCGTTCTTCCACTGACTCACCTATGTACAAGCCAATGATGTAGGTGCCGGTGAAGAAAATGCACGTGTAGAGCGTAACGTCGGTTCCCGTCCGTGAGAAAAAGAGGGGCAAGAAAACCGCCGCAAGTAACATCGGGTACCTCGCGGCAGTGGTAAGGAGTCTGTAAAGGATCGGGCTGAGCATCCAGAGCATCAGAATTACCGGCAGATACCAGTACGTGTTCTGAGCTTCGCCCCAAAGAATGTTGTATGATGCCGCCTTCATAAAGGCGACCAGATCGTGAGTACCGACTACGTCCTTTGATCTGAAGAAAAGCAATGCCGAGAAAAGTATAGACATCGCCAAATAGGGCACGCCTACATTCCAGAATCGTTGCTTGTAAAAAAGAAGTGCAGGTCTGCGCGAGAGGCGTGACGAGAAGATTATTGCCGATAGTAGTGCCAAATACATCGTTGCGTCATGAAACAGGACGTCGTTAAGGATCAAGAAGGGATTCGACGGAGGAACTGGCTCATCAAATCCGCGCATCATGAAGACACGACATGCATGAAGAACGAGAATCTGAAGAATTGCTACCGCACGAAAATAGTGGAGATAAGCGAGGCGCTCGCTCGTGGAGGGAGGGGTATGTAGTTCAACCGCGGAGACACTGCCACTCAGGACGGTCAATCGCAACATCCTCAGAGATATTCAGCCAAATTGTCATACAGCAAAGAAATCAGCCAAATTGCTTTTTAGACGTCGTGCCGTCTTCTTTAACATGTGAGTATCGGGCCCGCCGGGCACTCTTGCAATGGGAGTAAGACCTTTGCCCACTCGCGTTGGACTTAGGTCCTATGCGATAAAACCTAGCGGATCGGTCTTAGAAACCAGCCGGTACCTGGTACAAGGAGACTGACGATAGAGATCGCAACCATGTTAGCCGACGCTGGCGTAGCGTTGACCACGTGCGCGGGCGGCGAAAACACATCAAGGTCGGAGCCGTAAGAACTGCAGCTTGTGCTGTGCTCCGGCGCTTCTCTCTGGTCTCGGCGGGAAGGAACGGCTGCGTGGCTGCCAATGCGAAGCTACTCGCCGGTCGGCGTGATCGGCCTTTCCAGAAGTTCGAGCACTGCGGCTTGGATATGGAGGCACAACCCCTCGTATTCAGCCAGCAGCTCCTCGCGCTGAGGACGCTCTTTCCGGAGCTCCTCAAGCGTCTCAGCCGCTACAGCGTACCGCTCGAAAAGGTCATCAAGCTCGCGGCTCTTGGCGTGGCGCAATCGCTCGCGATGATGAGGTAGGGCCAGCGCCAAGCGAGCCCTGCCTTTTCGGACCAACAACATTCTTTCAATCCGTAGCACCGCCCTCGGCAAGGCGCCGCCCGCTGCCTCGCCAGGCCATTGTCAAGGGTGCTGTTTTTCCTCAGTCGCCAGTTGGAGCTGCTTCGGCTGGCCGGGGACGTACACCGCGACGTCTGAGCCGCTCTC
>Ga0214543_1004542_pt1 | contig 26210 bp, 10 predicted proteins | sample CNSS2metaG_FD_160094 | JGI IMG/M metagenome (GOLD analysis project Ga0214543, IMG submission 160094) | Root nodule microbial communities from cowpea collected in UCLA plant growth center, Los Angeles, California, USA - CNSS2 | ecosystem: Host-associated > Plants > Roots > Nodule | place: USA... | reverse complement strand
ATTCATGTTAAAATCAATTCACAAGAATACTCAAATCCTATTCCTAGAGCCTTTGAGCCTATGATTACTCATCAAGTTTCAATTCCTTGAATCCTCAACAAGTGAAATCATGCATTAGTTTCAAGAACCTAAGATTACTAATGAACCAAGTTCTATTCCTAGATACAAGCATCCATAGGTATTTAATTTCAAATCTAGATTCTAAATATGTTTCCCAACACCTCAAGAATCACAAATCAAGCATGGGAACAATCCACATCAAGCATTAAGCATGGAAATCAAATACTAACATGAATTGGAAAAACATATAAATTAACAACACAATTTTACACAAGAATTCAATGTTTTACATCTAATCTCAACAAATAGAAATTGCTCTCCATGGTGGAGAACCTAGGGTTTTATAAAATTGAAGAATAGGGAAGAAATTGGAACCATAAAGTAGAAACAATCCCTCTCCCAAGGTTCTTGAATACTGCTCATGGTTCAATTGCGTGTCCCATTCGCATCTCCGTTCAATTTCGTAGCCCATCATCCTCTCCAACCCAAAAGGGGTAAAACCTCCATGGATGAAGAAGGAAATCCAAGAAGAAGAAGGGAGAGTTTCCTAACACCCTTAATAGCCTCCAAGAGTCTCTCCCAAGCACCCAAGATGTTTCTCTTCGTGAAAAATGAGGAATCCCCCAATACTCTCGTAGAAACATGATTAAATAACCATATTCGCGTATTGAGGTCGATATTCTCGCCCAACGGCTTCATTCTCGCCCAGCAAAGCCTAAAAACGATGTTCTCAGACATGTAACTCGCTGGGCGAGCCATATTTTCGTCCAACGACTCGAATACTTCAGTTCTGGTCTGTCATTTTCGCCCAGCGAGCCACCAGCTCACTCAACGAGTGACCCTGGCACCCAATGGTCGTTTTTTGGCCTTCAAAGGGTGGTCTAAAGCAGTATATACATATAGGTGAGTCCTTTTTCCATGTTTGCAGTGCTGGACTTGATCTCCGTGCCCCTCGACATGATTATTTGTGTAAAAGTCAATCTTTCATAACCAATCATGTTTCCTTGAGTTTTAACTTGTTTTCCTTCACCAGGATTTTTATTTCACACACTCAAAATAGATATTAGAAGTAAAAAAGTATAAAACAACTAAAATACGAAACAATACAAAAAATAACATAAACTAGAGGATTAAATAAGATAAAAGTTATGTAAGAGTTGATTTTATTCACGAAACTTAACATCGACAACGTTATCAATAATTCATAGCAATCAATGTCTTAATACCTCTTTTAGTCTCAATATTTATATTAATTATTTCATATTTTTATTTAATTTGTTTTTACTTAATATGATTACAAAAATGAGTTAATATTGTCTCTTTAATTATATGAATTTTAATCTAATTAAAGATTATGACTTGACAGAATGATTCTAAAAAACATCTATTGAAAAGAATATAAATATTAAAATATATCAAGTTAGCATCCTGCAGCTGCAAGTTATGTAATAATAAAAGAGACTGTACTCTTTCTAATAAATATTAGAACTACTGTTATAAATATTAAAACTAAACAAATATATTAAGCGATAATCGATTATGTAAAAAGTGAAAAAAAAAATTGTAATGATTACATTAATTAGGGTTTGTAAAATGGTATTTTTTAAATTTTTTATTACTTGTAATTTATTTTCTCTTTATCTAAATGATTCTTATTTTTTCTACTGTTTACCTAGTTTTTACTCTATTTCCTTTCTTGCTTAAACAAAACGATAACTAAGTACTATTACGTGTTTGATTAGTACTGTTGTGAACCTTAAACAAGAAACCATTATTTTATATTTTATACTCTTCTCTTCATGACTTAGCTAACCAAGAAATCTCTCACCAATCACTACAAACTCTGAAATGGAACCAATAATTGTTAATTTTCCATGCTCACAGGGTTGGTATGCTAGGAATAAAATATATATAGGACACAATAATATAATATATTTAAAATATATTTAAGTAGGAGAGAAAAGATTGTGTATCCGAAATTAATGAAAGATTTATGGAAATACCTAATATGATATGTTATTGTTCTTTTTCTGATATGTTTTACGTTGTTACTCTTAAAACTAAATAATGGGATATTAGTTTTATAACCTCTCAGCAGAGCAGAGACCAGTGACCTCTCAAAAAAGTATCTTATTGTTCAAGTCCATCACAGATCACTTATTAAACAATCCAACTCATCACGGATCGTTTATCAAAAACTGAAAATTATATATTATCTAGATAATAATAAATATATACAATATAATTAATATTAACAAATAATTAATTTATTGATTAATGTTAATCCATAATAATAATAAAATAGAAAATAATAATTTTATATAATAAAATTATATAAAATATAACATGGTAACTAAATTTTTGGCCTACCTGCTGTGTTACTGAAAACTATAATTCTGTTATTATATTGAATGTTTAAAGAATTTACTGTATCTGTATATGACGGAAAGTATTAAACTTCGGTTGGTCACTCTTAGTTCATAAGAAAGCATTCAAGTTTGTTTGTTTGTTAGAAGTTGAAGTGCGCAAATCCAGAAAGAAAAGAAAGAAGGAGATGGTAGTACTTTGAATCTCCCAAAAGTAAAAGAAAGCTTAGGAATGGAGGAAAAAGTACACATAAAATCCTGTTTACCTAAAATGTAAGACAAGGACGTGAAAATGTATTGATTATTAGGATGTCAAATAGAGTAAATTTAGAATTATTTCATTACCGGTTGAACTAAAAATTATTACTAGTTAAACTAAAAATTGAGTCGGATCAATTCAATTTAATTTGTAGTGACTAAAAATTTTGTAATCTAATTTAATCTTTTATAGATAAGTGGACTATTAAATTAGTATTTAAGAATGTTTTGTTTGTCTAATTTATTTTACGGTTAAATATATTTTTAGATTTTAAATTTGGACGTAAAATTGGAATTATCCTTGTTCTAAATTTTGATCCATTTTAGTCTTTAAATTTAAAAAATTAATGAATATAATTCTTTTACCTAATGACATTAACTTTTTGGACTTGTTAAACTGTGTTTTAGGCTAATATTAGTTGAAATATGTCAAAACAGTGTAAACAACTCAAAGATCATCCTAAAACATGTTTGGTATGTCAATAAATTTGTAATGCAATTGAATTAAAAGAACTATATTCATTTACTTTTAAAGTTTGAGGACTAAAATGTATTAAAATTTGAGATTGATGAATTCCGAGTTCACATTCAAATTTAGCGACAGTTTAACGACTAAAACATATTTGTCAACCTATATAATTTGATAACCAAATAAATTAAAAATCTAAATTATTTAAATATTATTAAATAGTACTTAAAAAGACTGAATTATCAACAAGTAGTAAATAATTAATAATAAACTATATTAAATAATTGTTGCCAATAGATTACAAGTTAATTTATCTTCAAACTAATTTAACCCATTTAACTTATAGATGAAGTGAATCATATCTAATTTGACCTACATTTAAAAATAATATTTGATTTTTCTAATTTAACTCAACTTGAATACATATCGAACCAAGTTGGTCCATGTATTAAAACTCAATTTTACATCAAATTATTATATAAAGAGTAATATTTGTAGGACAATGGGTTATATAATGTTTTTTGGTGAAATAATAAATTAATAAAAGATTGTTAATGATAGATTACAAATTAATTTGTCTTCAATTAAATTTGACCATTTAACTCGCAGATTAAGTAAATCATGCTTAATTTGATCCATATTTAAAAATAATATTTTTTTCTAATACATATTGAACGAGGTTGACTCAAGTATTAAAACTTAGTCTTACATCTCAAATTATTATATAAAGAGTTATGTATGTAGGACAATGGATTATATAATATTTTGTGGTGAAAGTAATCGGTGTCGTACAGATAGTCTAGTTAACTTTTATTTTAATAATAGATTGAAATTTTATTTTTATAGTAATTTTATTTTTATATTAGTTTTTTTAGTATTTCTTTTTATATTAGTTGTACAAATAATTCTTGGAGAAAGATTGTTAGTATGTTTTTTCATATGAGTTAAGTTTAGTCTCATATTTTTGTATATTTTTTTTATTTCTCTTATGCAGCTTATGTTATAGCATAAGATAGTTGAATTTTGAAGGGTTAAATAAGAAATAATTTTTTTAGTAAAAGAAACAATAACGAATTATATGATACAAATATTAAAAAAATTATTTTAAAATAAAGAATGTAATTAATTAGGATTATTTTTAATATAATAATAATAACAATAAAAAATAAACGCTACTATTTTTTTAATAACAAATATTTATGTCCATTGTCTTTTTATTTATTTATCTATTTATTTAATTTTATTAACTAATATTTATTTTTATTCATTTCCTATATTTCTACAACCAAGCAAAATGACTATAGATGGAAATATTTGGTTGGAAATAAATGGAAATGAACCCAAACCCACCGGGATTGGCTAGGATTATGGATAAAATATTTGCTATATATTTTTCAGTTTTTGTTAAAATAAATCAAGTTTTTCTATTATTTTAAATTTTAGAAGTTTTGTAATTTTTTCATCTTTCAGCCTTTGATCCATTCGTGTGAAAGTAGGTGGATTGGACATATATAAAGAAAAAACGTTTGTTTAATAAGCAAACATATATAATCTATTTAAAGATGGATCAAAATAGAAGATTACAAAAATGGAGCATTTTGTATACCTACTTATATCTTCAAACTGAAGCAGAGTTTGTACAAAATTCTAAATTCTAAATTTATATTTTTGTTATTGGCATTGTTATACAAAAAACGAAAAATAAATAGTTTGAGTGGAATAAAACTAAATAAAGTTGATATTTTTGTTATTTATGTATTAATATAAATAAATAAAAAATATTTATTATTTTTATTTTAGGAATGATGATTACTTTGAATATTACTTTTATTTACATCAACGATTTTTTCCCATACGGTTAACAGTAGATAAATTTCCTTTGATGCATAAATCACCGAAACAAATTATTAATACAATCTGTGAATATTTTCTTTTTGCAAAGAATCATTTAAGTTTTAAAATTTCAAGTATATTTTTTTTTTCAAATAAACTTAAATGTGAATGTTTGATTTTAGTTTCTTCAAAGAAAAGGTGAAGATTAAAAATATCAAGTTTTTGTTTTTGTCTTTTATAGGATGTGACATGACTAACCAGTTACGTTTTGGTAATAGATAAACTAAAACATCTCAAGTGATACTTATTATTATTAATTGTGATATAACTTCAAACATATGATATCTTCAAAATAAATATATCATTAAAATAAATTTTATTTTAAAATTTTTACATTCATTCAGGGTAAAATCAATTCATTATTTGTTGTTCTTTAGATTTATTGTATTGCCTATTTACGAAAAATTTATTGTTTCATTTACTATTAAGTTATTATTAGATTACTACTGAACCATTCACTTATTTTTAGTTTAATGTTTAAGATAATACCTTCAATTCACAATATATAATATATAAATAAATATATAAATGAATGTAAAATTCATTATTTTACATACTAATTTTATGAAGTTGAGTCAAACTTAAAATTTATTTTTTAACAAAAAATAACTTTAAAAGATAAATCAGTGATTCTATTTTATTTATTATTTAATCAATTATTTTCATGCACATACATTTAAATCAGACAATAATATAATAAATTAATAAATAATTTAAGCTTAAATATTTTAAGCAATTAATGAAAATGGATTTATTCAGTTTTTAACCAGATCGATTGTTCAACGCTAAAACGGACAGAAATAATATAATTAAGAGAATAATTGTCTAATTTATTAAGTACACAATTTAAAAAAAAATCTTGCTTAATGTAAAAAATTTCATAGTAGTATATACAACTTATTTAAATCAATAATTTATATATTTTATTTGAATATAATACGTTGAAAAATGAATTTTCAATATATTTAAATTTAATAAATAGAATTCTAATTTCTACAACAACAATAATAATAATTTTAATTGTATCGTTTACTTTTAAAAGTAAGTTAATTTGACCATCGTGGAAGTACGTTTATAGCATTAAGTTTCGTCGGAATTAAATGTAGTTTGAACAATTTTAACGTTAACCTAATTCAATCGTAGTCAGTCTTTGACTTTTATACTCATTTTTCATTCGCTACATGACAACCAACAATAATAAATTTTGACATTATCTCCAGACCTGCACACCAAATTAATGCACAGAGACATGACATTGTAAAATACAAAAAATAAATAAAGTTGTTACGATTAAAGAATAATTTAGTCAACATGTGTGAGTTAATTTTACTGTTGAGTGATAAAGATTTTTATCTAATTTGAATGAAATATGAAATTTGACCTACATAAATGAAAATGTTTTTCTTGAATAGTTTAGTTTCCTTTTAATAAATTTACTCACCTTAATTCAAACTATATTAACGGTTTCTACGCAAATTACTTTTAGCTATATATTATTGTACCTAAAATTTATATTTAATTCTTTTAATTTACGAGATTATTTAGATAAGCGTGTAAAAGTTAATTAAGTTGAGTCTAATCATTCTTCTTTCGATAACATTTTTTAAACTCAACTTCATAGGTGCAGAGAGGAAAAAATTTTATGGGATATACGATACTAACGAGACCTGAACCTAATTATATAAAGTATTGACACTATTCTCAACCAAAAATTTTAAAACAATAAATCTATGAGTCTTTACAGTACTCCACTTTCTTAAATCAATATGAAACTTAAACTCACATTTAAATTACTAACTTCCTAACAATTGCATAGTTTGAGAGTTAATCAACAAGATATAGTCCTAACAATTGCATAGTTTGAGAGTTAATCAACAAGATATAGAAGTAATCAATGTTTTACATTTATTGACTTACGTATGAGTTTAGAACTTCGTAGTAACTTTTTATTGTTTTATATGTGTATTTCTGACTCATCTTAAGAATAATTTTAAAAATAAGTATAATTTATTTAATAGCAATTTGAAGTCATAAAAATGGGGAAAATAGGAGACTTAATTAGTATTATTAATGGAGAGGAGAAGGGTTGGTGAAGGGTTATTAGTTAAAAGAGAAAGTTGGAAGTGGCAGTGATAAACAAACAATGAATGCAGTGGACAAGAAATGAGGTACAATTGGATTCTTCTAGCTATCACCATTTTCTGTTTCGTGTTCATTTCTCATTTAATTTGCTTTGAGGTGTCACCTTTTCTCTCTCTTAATTTTCCAACTTCTTTTCCATTTTTTTTTTCTTTCCCTTTCATGAAACATCATATAAATTAAGATGTGTAACGCCCGCCTTATTTAATATAATTATGCATGTAAATATATATACACATTTATTTTAATAATATTATCTCTATCAACAGAATCATATATAAATTTTAAAAAAATGAAAATAAACAAGTATATAAAACCTCCAAGCATGTCCATGAATGTTCTTCGGACTTCATCTCATAACAATAATGATCATGGTAGAAAAAGTCATGCTATTAATCACAATAAAAATAAGTTAGCATTTTTTTAATCAAAACAACAATAATTTAACATGAAACAATTTAAAATCAAAATATAGAAATAAATCTATAATATAATTCGTTACTTCACAATCTTATTATAAATAATCATACACATGGTCTCAATAAAGGTTTGTATGAATTTTATTCCATATTATATTCATTATTCGATTATAAAAATTGATTTCATATTATAACAATTTTATTCCATACACATGTTCCACAAAATATTAACAATTGATTCCTGAATCAAAAATGTATTTGCGTATCGATATCACCTTGATGCACCAAGTTTTGTACAGAAATTTCATGATTTAAATAATTTAAATTTATTTAGATAAATAAATAAATGAAAATAACTAAATTCAATTTAAATTTGTATTTTTCTGAGGCGAACTAACCTGGTTTATGAATTTTCAAACATACCTATCTATGGATCAAATCTTTGACGATTCTACCATACCAACAATTTTGGTACTTTATGGTCGAAAAGGTAAATTTCTTTCACTAAGAAATTTAAGAGAACTAAAACTAACAAAACTATTGATATTACTGAGAACAATAAAAATCATGATTTATTTATTCTGAGAAAGACTTGCAATAAATGATGGAGTAATATATATATATATATATATATATATATATATATATATATTGAACTAATGTAATAATAATTTTAATGTGACTAATAAGAATACACATTTCAACATATATATTACACACTAGACAATAAATATGAAAACTTATTATTGATTTACATTTGTAGAACTTTTCAAGCCGATGACTCAGAATAATTTGTGGCATTCAATGTCTTTCAAATGAATTGTATTAATCATGTTCTGACCCATTACATGTATAACATCCACCAAAATTGACCTAAGTTATTATGTTTGGCTGATTACTTACATTCCTTATAGAAAACAGTAATATAATCGGTTTTTACGTTTTATCATATATTATAAAAAATTTAGTATTTACCGACTGAATTTTATTAAAGTACAATAATATGTATTTACACAAAAAAAATCATATAAAGAAATATAAGTTTATTAATATTTTTCCTTCATGTATTTATTTAGATAGTTTTTTTTTATAATGGATATAGTTTCTTGAAGCGTAAATTTTATATGAATTTAGTGTAGTCTCTTGTGTTTTTGTATTTTATTATTTTATTTTACTTTTAATAAATTATAATATGATGACAAATGATTAATAAATTTTGGAGTGTCAACACTCAAATGTCAAAATTTATAGTCATACTTAGCATAACTTTATTTTGAATTTTAAAACTTTGTAATCATTCTTTTTATTTAATTATATTTGTTAATTATATTTGTCTTCAATTACGTACCAATCTTTATTATTTATTTATCCTATTGTAATATTGGCTTCAAATATATATTTGTGTATAACGAATAGGTATAATGATAATAATTATTGTGAAAGAATAAAATTTATGAAAATAAAAGTTTTGTCATTGCAATTAGATGTGTAACTTTTAAGATTTAAATGATTAAATTTTAATTGAGGTGAGATATTTTTGGGTTATTCTATTAATTTTAGTGTAACTCATTTATTTCAATTAGTCATGCAAAATTAATTCAAATATTTATTAAGTATGATCAAAAGGATAATATGGACAAAAAGAAGTATTTGTATCTATTTTTATATGTTCTCATTTTATATGATTTTTGTCTCACTCTCCTCTTTTATTGTTGTGTATGAAAAACAAAGTTCAACAATCTCATTCTTTAATCCTTTCATTGAAATCATAGCCTTTTTTTTGGAAGCACATGATAAATAAATGTTGTGAATAATTCCATAACATTTTAAGAATGAGTTTCAATACCTTTAATTTTTTTGTGTCATCTCCAAACTAACCTCTAATCCTAAAAAGGACAAATTAGAATTACATTTTGTATGTACTTTATAATTAAAGTGAATCTCCTCATTAACTTATTTCCTGCTATTCGAAGATCAGTAAAAATTTATTAAGCAAAAAATATAATAGTAAATAAATAAGGAGTGATTTTGAAATAAATAAGGAGTGATTCCTAATATATTTTCAGGAAAATAAATATTAAAGCAAATTCAAGAAAATATATCCATTTTTAGTAAATAATATTTCAATTAATTTTTCGCTTTGAATTTATGAATCTTTCTCATCTATATCATGCTTATTGATTAATGAAGAATAAATAAACACCATTAAGTAAAGTACCGTAATTTAAGCTCCATCTATATATTATTTTTTTTATAGTTTTGATGATTTAATGACTATATATATATATATATATATATATATATATATATTAATGTTTCTTTCATGTCATACTCTAATAATATTATAGGTAGGGATATCAAAAAAATTTGTGCCCACATGTATTTGCGGATAAAATCTGCAACGAGTAGGAAATGAATATTGAAAATGAATACATGCGAGTAATAAGTACGAATATTTTTTACACTCGTATGTTAACGGCACGGGTATGAATATTATAGTATTTGTACTCATAGATACCCATACCCGTTATACTTTAATTTGAATTAAAAACAAAAATTATAAAACATTAACACATTTATTTTGAATAGGTTATTTTTTATCAATTGATTTTAAAAAATCTTCATTTATTTGTAAATTGTCATTCAATACTATTTAAATGAGTTATTTTCATTATTTGAAATTTATAAAGGTTATGTATTGTATTTTTATTTGAATTTATAGTTAAATTTTTTTATTAGATATTAATTTTTTCTTTTTGCAGATACCCGCGAGTACCCATAGATATTAAAACAATATGCGGGTACTCGCATAACAGATAGCTGCACATATATGAATACGGGTACAGGCGGATATTTATCTCGTAGGTAAGATATGAGAAAGCTACTACATGTATCATACCCATCTTATTGACATCCTTAATTATAGGTGTATCTAAATTTAAAAAAAAAAAAAAAAAAAAAAAACTTTCAACGATGTATAACTTGTCATTTCTTATTCAAATAACATAAACGTACAACCATTTGTTTATCTCAATTTATTAACTTGAGAATTCTTAAGAACACTTTTGGAAAGATAGAAAATCATCTTTCATAATGTAATGTTGATATTGAGTCACTACATTAATCTCAAATTTACCATTGAAATGATCTATTGGCTTGTTAATGATATTAGTCTGTATATCGACCGGAATGATAACCACATATATTAGTGATAAAAATTCGGTTGTTAAATTGATATAGTAGAATAAAATTGTTTATTTTAATCATGGAATTAGAAAATACTTTAACGTAACCAAATTTGTAATGACATAATCACAAATTCAATAACTATTTAACGACTGATTTTGAAATTGATAATTAATTATTAGAGTTATCGTCATTATTTATTTGTACTAACTAATTTGGTGGCTATGGATGTTTGAGACTAATTTTACCTATTTAACGATTAATTTTGTTGGTGACTAAAATACTTTTTTCTTTATCTTGTATTAAGTTGAACATTCATAACAAGAAGATATTTAAAATTTAACGTGGATTAAACCCACTCCAAATTATCACTGGAATTTATGAATATGTATAAAAAAATGCATCGATTTTAGAGACGCAAAACAGTAGACACTTGATTTAAATTTTATATAAAAAATTGCATTGTAAATTCAATTTTTGAAACCAAAAAAGTTTATAATATAACTAATAATTTAAAGAAATTGTTGATAAATTATTGTGTCAGTTAAATTGATATAAAGAAATTAATTTGATATCTAGAGTCTGTCCAGCCGACACTAAAAAGTAAAACCACATTTAACTTTTATTTATAAAAATCGGTGTCAATTAGACCCAAACTGATTAATGATTATTATTATTTATTTATGAAGGGTTAGTGTCGACTAGGTCCATGATAAGTAATAATAAAAAATTAATTATTTATTTATGTAGTGTTGGTCAAACTCACGTTGAGTTATAAAAAGATTAATTTTTATTTATAAAAAAATATGTTGACCAAACTCAAGCTAAATAATAAAAGAAAATATTCTTTTAATAAAGGTGTGATCCTTTCTTTCTTCATAGCTTAATCTCATATTAATTCAAATTTGGTAAGTAATCTCTCAAATTCCTTTGATAAGTGTTTATGTGAGATAATTTTGAATTGAATTTATTACTTATCTTGTTTTTTATTTTAATGAATTTATGTATAAATAATCCTAGTTTAGCTTATTTTGCAATTTTCAATATTAATAGATAGTCAAAATGAATAAATAAAAAAAATAAATGAATTTCAAATAACTTTAGATAAAACTGACATTGATGTAATTGGATAACAGAGTTGAGGCTTGAGTTACACCAACAAATCTATTGCAAAAGGAAATCTCAAGTACTGAATCAAAGGCTAAACCATGAAGATTCCTTTTTAGGAAGTTATCTTAGGAGTTAGAACTGTCAAAACAGGTCATACAGTCCAATCTAACCCAACTCACTATGAATTAGTCACTTAATAAACTATTAACTTAATTCGACCCATTTATTAACGTATATGAAAATTTTGATCGTGGTCTAATTACCGTAAATTGATAGATTAAACAAATTAATTCACTTAATTTAAATATAATACAACTTTTTTTAATTAAAAAAAACTAAATTATAATTTTAATTAAAAATCTAAATAAAATAAGATGTATTATAAGTTTATAAGTTCGTAACTTCACATAAATCACCTTCCAATTGAAAAGGAAAGTAGAGTATTTATCTAATATCACGTGATTTGTGTAATTTATACTTTTACTTTTATTATAAAGCTTAATTTTAATTAAAAGATAACTATGATGTCATGTGATGTCACATGAGTTGGACTTATTCATCTTGTTTACCTAACAGGATTAAATAGATTGTACGTGGGACATGCATGGTAATAACAAGTCAGTAAAGAGTAAGGATCAATTCCTTTGGAAGTAGCTTTCAGAGCTCAACCCTTAACCTTAATTTCTTTATACTAACAGCTGCAGATATATATGTGGGTCTACTTTTATCTATTAATAATAAGAAAACAAAAATATTTTTTGTTATTAAATCCATAAAAATATAAAATAAATATAAAATAGATGATTTTATAATAATATAGTGTTAATTATTGAATCTGAAAAAATAATTTTAAAATAAAAAAGTTAAAATAATAATTTTATTTATATTAATAAAGATAAAATTTGGGTAAAATGCGTACAGTAAAATATCAATTATAAGAATAACATGTTATTTATTAACGCCTGCGATCGTAACCATTTTGCAGGACGAAATGGTGGTTTGATCACATTATTATGCTATCTTAAAATATAGAAACGAGTCACGTATAAGGTTTGAGGACCACTTGTTTTAGCTTTGTATGGACAAACTGAAGAAGTTTCGTTGAAAAAAACTTTCCATCCAATTACTAATAGTAATACCCACTTCTGATCTATCTGTATGTATGGAACTGTGTGCAAAAATTATTTAATAGACGTGAGGATTATATTCATATGATAATATTTTAATTTTTTATTTGAAAAATGTTGATATTTGATTATTAGTTAATAAATTTTAAACTTTTTCACTGTAAATATAAATATTTATAATTCATTTTCTATTATTTTCTTTTAGTTTATTGAATAATCAAAATTTATATATATCTTTTTAATTTAAGTCTTATATTTTAATTTTTTTAAATGAATTGTGTGATTTTTATTTTATTTTACAATTATTAATTTTATGTATTAAAATATATAAAATTTTGTAATTAATATAAAACTTATTAATATAAAATGACTTTCATTACTTAGTATCGTTTTATATTAAGTAATAAAATGTCATACATTTTAACATATGAACAAAAGAAGAAGAAGAGGTTAAATAATAATTACATATCTAATTGAAAAAAATTATATGAAATTGAATTAAAAAATATATATTTTTAGACTATTTAATAAACAAAAAAATTACTAAAACTTTATTTGAAAATATTTAAATATATCAAAGATTTAAAAACTTAATTATTTTTTAATTATATACGAGTAATTATTAATTAGATTACTCGTATAGAAAGAACTGGGTGTTGTACCTCGAAAAGCATAATTTTTAATAATTAGCAACGTGGAAGACATAATTTTGAAGTCAAAAAATATTTTTTGGTTTTATTTTTAATTAAAAAATATCATTTGATCCTCATCTACATTTTTTTTATTTAAAATAGTTTATATAAGAAACAATTCCTTCCTTCTTCTAACTTTGAAAATAGAAAATATATTTTTCAAGGAAACTTCCCTTGACAAAATGAACAAAAGAATATAAAGCGAAGACCCCACAAACACCTTCATTTTGAAAATAAGTACGGATCCGAAAAGAAGGAAAAAAAAAAAAAAAGTTGATGTAAATTGAAGTGAAGGGAGCCATTGATAGCAACTGAACCATCAAAAGGGTTGGTTTGAAGCAATCCAGTGGAAGCCTTTAAAATTCACTCACAAATAAATGATTTGGGGCTTCACAAAAAATTTCCCATCACTTTGGTTTCCCACACACAAGAACTATCGCTTTCACTCTATCCATAGCTGAAAGCTCACAGAGATGGAGGAAGCGGTGGATGCAGATGATTTGGTGAGGTCTGCGAGCAGCTTGAGGATGAGCATAGGATCTTTAAGCAGAAGAAGCTGGGTTTCTGCTGGTGTTTCTGAGCTCTGGGGCGCTGGCCATGGCGGTGATGTCTTTGACAGAAGCACAAGAGTGGATCATGATGATGATGAAGAAGAACTCAAGTGGGCAGCCATAGAACGCCTTCCAACGTTCGAAAGGTTGAGGAAAAGCCTCGTGAAAAGGGTCTTAGAAGAGAGTGGAAGGTTCGATTATGAAGAGGTTGATATATCCAACCTAGGTTTCCAGAACAGGAAGAAACTCCTCCGTGCCATTCTAACCACCGTTGAACAAGACAACGAGAGGTTCCTCCGTCGCATGAGAGAGAGGATTGATAGGTCAGCTTCTTATTTTCTTTATCATGTCACCACCGACATAATACCATGGTGTTTGTTTGTTTAATCACTTTTTTTACTGTCTATTATGTCGCATTAATTTGTTAAGTTTGATGTTAAATTTGTTGTGTTGATCAGGGTGGGGATAGAGATTCCAAAAGTTGAAGTTCGATTTGAAGATTTGTTTGTTGAAGGAGATGCATTTAATGGAAGCAGAGCACTGCCAACCCTGGTGAACTCCACCATGAATGCGATGGAGGTATATGTTTCTTTCTTCCCTTCTTCTCTAATTTCTCTCTTTCTGGTTTTGATGCTAACTAAAAACCATCCACATGGCTACATATTAAAGAAAAATAGTACATCCTACGTAATAACAAATTCTGTTTTATGTTGTCTCTTCATTTTCTACAAATAGATTGCTTCACCAGTTAATGGTAAATATTGAGGGATTCACAGATAAATATATGTTAAAAATGTTTTTTTTTTTTTAAACTAGGGTTGTTAAAAATACATGATAGATCAGTCAACGTTGGATAAACTGACTTGGATTTTGAAAAAAAACTGACATAAATCCGACTAATTTGAAGAAATACAACATATTAAATGCGTGTAACCAAACTAAATAACATACTTCAATAGAATCCAACTTATTTTATCCCATTACTTTTAAATTTATTAAATATAGATTAGAAGTAAATGAACTATAGCATATGGAGCAAGTCGAATCATAAAATATATAATTAAGAAAAAACATTTCAAATTAGGTCAGGCTAACCCACTTCCAATTTAGCTAATCCATTACTCTATATGATATTAACTCAAATTGAAGAATTTAAAATATATTAATAACTTACTGAAAAATTAATTTTAATATATTTTTCTATTAATATCACAGAATTAAGTTTATGAAATAAAGAAAATAATATTCCTAATAAGAATGTGTAATTTTTGACATTTTAAGAACAATTAAAACTAACAAAATAAATAGTGAAATAAAGACAATAATATTCCTAATACAGAAAATAATATTCCTAATAAAAATGTGCATTTTTTTATATTAAGTATACAAATTACTATAGTAATTTTTTAACTCAAATATTTTATTAAAAGAGACAGAATATAGTTACAAATTAGTTAAATATTTATGAGTTAAATTCTTGAAATAAATAAACAGCGATTTCAATAAAATCAATTAATGTTTTTGGTCTATTTTTTGTTTGTAATAAATCTTTTAAATAAATTAAAATTCTTAAAGTGATAAACAATATAGAAACAAGGGAGTAATTATAACATTTAATAATGTGTACTTAATGTTTCTCAATTACTGACATTAAAGTCAACACAAATTCTAACCGGTGTTCCTATAATGTTATTATATAACATGGTTATAAAGTTAAAAATATTTTTTTATTGAGATACTTGAAAACTTATTCTTTGTAATTTCGGTTCAGTTATACATTTTATTACTCAATTGTTATCAATTTGAAATATTTTCTATCCAAGCTTTTCAATTTTATTATGAGTTTTCAATACATTTTATTACGAAAATTTCAATGTTTAGACATTTTATCATCATACTATTTTAATTTATACAACGACATCATTTAAAAAAAAGTGATAAAGCAAAGTTATTTTTCGAAATATGTAAATACCTTATTATATATTTAATATATAAGTAAAATGTGTGAATTTTTTTAAAATATAATAATAATAATAATAATATTATGTACAAAGAAACAATTCAATGGTAAAAGTAAAAAAAAAAAAAGCATAGTTAAGAGGTAAAATGAATTTAAACAAAAACTTTTTAATACATTTTTATATGATTTCTAATCTTTTAATTCAACCAATAGTTGTGACGTTGGATAATATAGTTAATAAATCTTAAGATAAAAGCATTAGAATAAAGAATTAATGAACAAAATTTACAAATAATTTTGGATAATGTTTAATTTAATTTTAATGTTTTTATCAATTATCAATATGCTGGTATAATACTGTCATAAAATACTGAAAAATGCTTTGATATACTTTGTTTTTAACAAACTTTTTTTTTCTTCCGAGAATGATTTAACTCACTGTCAAATTTGACATCACATACAAAAAAATAAACTAATTGACATGATTTTACTCTTTTCTGAAAGTTGTCTTACAATAAAATCACATAGCATCAAATTTTTGTTTCATTTTTATTTTCTTAACATACGTCATTAAGACTGATTAAGAAAACCATTTAACATATTAAAAATATTTTAATACTATTTAGAGGAATAAAATACTAATTAGATTTTAAAACCAATATCATACGTTCAAGAATTCATAAAAAAGAACATTAATTTTTTAGACAGTAAAAATCTATTATGAGAGCATTCTAGAGATGTGAAAATGGGTTTCAACCCGTGAGCCAACCTGATTCATCACGGGTTTGAGTCGGGTTGGGTTGAGAAAAATTCAACTTTTTAAAAAGTGGGTTGAACCCAACCCGGCTCACTTAACCCACGGGTTAAACGGATTCGAGCCGGGTTGATGGTGGGTTGGCCCACTTAACCAACTAACATTTTTTTACAACTTTTTTAATTTTTTTTAATTTTTTTAATTTTTTTTTTAATTTTTTTAATAATTATTTACTACTTTTATATTTGTTTACAATTTAATATTTTTAAATGCTAGAATGTTGTTTAATTATATTTGAATAGTTTGAATGTTTAATTAATTTGATTGTCAAGTTATATATATATATATATATATATATATATATATATATATATATATGTTGTTACTTTAATCATTAACTATAATCTTTATAGTAAATTACTCAAGTAACCGTCTTATAAACAATTTTTTCTAAATTAGCATGAAAAAAATGTATAGTTTTTTTATTTATATTTTGTTGAATAGCATGACAGAAAATTTGTAATATTAGTCATGCTTTCTTAGACTAATGAATATTTTCTTGGAAATAATTCTTCATATATTGGTGGTGAGCATGATCAAAACATTGATTTTTGATTTTACTATGATTGTTATCTCAGGGGTTACTTAAAAATTTATTTAAATATTTGAATACTAAAAAAAAATAATAATTTTTAGGTGGGTTGGTGAGCCAACCCACTTAACCCAGCAACCCGTGGTGGGTTGAGCCGGGTTACAAAATTTCTGGCTCACCAGAAAGTGAGTCGGGTTGGGTTCACTCATTTTCAACCCGGCTCGTGGTGAGCTAACCCGTGTAAGTCTGGTTGGCTCACTTTGACATGTTTAGAGCATTCATTAGATAGGTCACTGATAGTAATAAAGTGTGATCATATAATAATACCTTCTTTCTAATGCTATTTACTTAAAAGAACAAAAAACTTTTTAGCACTCTTCATTTTTTATTTTTTTTTACAAGAAAGAACATAAGCAAAAGCTGTAAAATTTGATCTTTAAGATTTAGGATTATCAAATTATAAAACATAATAGAGCATTAACCTTGATTCATAAGAGATCATGTGAATATACGTTTTTCAATTTGTAATTTTGTGTGCTCTTCAACTATAGTTTCCCAATCTATCTTTTTATCTTTCTTTTCTCTTCTCACATGTTTTCTATATGTTACTGTGAAAAAAAAACTTATGACCAGAAACAGAACCTCAACCTTTTTATAAACCAACGTCCATTAAATTAGTTTTTATTTTTTTTATTTTATTTTATTGTCATTTTCTATAATAATAACCAGCAAATTTTTAAATTTAATTAAATCACATCAATTATAATATTTTTAATTTTAAATGAATCACTAATAAAATTAATTAATTCCAACAAAAGCAAGACATGTTCTTAATAATATCTAGTGCAAAGCATTTTGTCGTGAAAGACCATGTGGGCAAGCATTATAGATTTGAATTATTGGTTCTGAGAAGAAACTGATAAAGTTGTGTTTGGTTTTTCTTTTCTCTTAGCTAATGATTTGCAACAAATGCCCTTGCTAGAGTCATGTCATTAAAAGATAATGTTCCAATTTTGTAGCCAAAAAATATTACGTTTCTCATCAAAGGGGACATGAGATGAGTTGATGTTGTTCACTTCTGAAGAAGTTTTTTTTTTTCATCTGACACATAAATTTAATATTAATTGTTTTAAATTAAAGCTGAAATTTCATCATAATAAAAGTTAGTATTAAAGGGTCAAGATGTTATTTTAAATATATCAAAAGAGAGGTTCTTTTTTGATAGGTGACGAGAAATGAATAAATGGGTGAAAATAGAAATAAATAGGAATAACTGATGGAGGTAGGTTTAATAAATTTAAAAGTGGTGTGACCTATCAGTACTTTTTTATTCTATTTTTTAATTGTTTTTCTTATTTCTATTTTTTTTAAACACGTTTTTCACTTATTTTCGTCAATCTCTTTTATTTCTATTTATATTTATTGATAATTTTCTCTTCTCTCTGTCAAACAAAGTGTTAGTGTGATAACATTATAATGAACTGAAATTTAAATTTCTTTGAAAAATATATGTAATTCTTTGATATCGCATAACAAATATCTTTTCAGTAAATACTTTCTTTTCAATTTTTTTATTAACTCATAAAATCGTTACACAAATTTCATCAACTAACAAATAATGGTTTTAAGTTAGGAAAATTCTAATAAATTTTCTATTTAAAGACAATGAAGTAAAACATTAAACTTTTTATTTAAAAATATGATAATATAATGCTTAAAATTCATTAATTTTGACACATAATAATATCTAACAGAAGTTTTAAAATATTAAAAAAACATTTTTGACACGAATCAAACTGAAAAAAAAAATATAATCTTTAATTTTTTCAATTAAATTATTATATTTTTACAAATTTAAGGAATTTGTTTCTTTTTCTTCATCCACTATCTTTTAATTTGAAAATTATACAGAATGAATATTTTTTTATATAAATAAATTTCCAATAAACAAATTCTTTCAATTAAGAAATATTAAATATAAAAATCTTGCTGTCTAAGTAAACGTAAGACTAAATAAAATGTTTTGACTATTTTAGAAAATCAAGAAACAAAAGTGATAGTACTTACATATTTGGATGGGTACGAATGTTTATGCCAAAAAATAAAATAATAAAAACTTTAAATGAGACTTAAGAGTGTTGGGTGTTACGTGTTATTACCAGTAATCATCTAATAAATAATAATTTTATTTAATATAACTCACAATCAACATCTTTATTAAATAGTGCATATGATATGATATTGTAATTTAAATCTCTAACTAAAAATATTATTTTTTCACATTTCTTTTTCCCCTTTAACATATATTTTCTTCTGGAGAAAGAAAATAGGAAGAATAAGAAAAAGTAGTTGAGAAATAATATTTTCTGTTGTTGGGTTGGGTGTGTATAGTTTTAAATAGTTGAACATTACATGTTCCTAACTTTGATCTTGAACTCTCCTTCAATAGGACCCATTCTCATGTAACACCTACCTGTATTCAAGCTTTATTTAATACACACCAGACAAATATGATCACAAAATATGGGCAACACAAAAATAATATCAAAAAAGAAACTTTAATTTTGTGCAAAATATTTTTTTTTTACAGATTTGTTTATGTTATATCCAGAAGTAAAGATTTTAACTGCTAATAGCAAAGTAAGAAAATAAATTCAAGAATATTTTTTCCCGCTTATGATTGCTACCCAATTACATTTAATGTGTACAACATTTTATATGGTTTTTTATATTAACTTTCTTAAAGGTCATGTCTCAGAAAAAGTTCTGATAAATTGACAATAAAAATTTAATGCGCAGGTTTATTAAACTCTAGAAGTCAGTTATATATTTATTATGTGAATATTTTTATATTTGAGCATTTTATTTTCTACACAAAAATAGATTTAGTTATATAAGAGATAAATTACGTATTATAAGAAAAAATTAATAGAAAATTTTTGCATTGCCAATGGGGTTACCTATATATTATCACAAACAAATTTAAAAAAAAATATATTTTGAGATACTGAAATAACAGTGTGGGTCTCTTAAGAAAAAATATTTTCTTTTAAGGAAAGCTTAGAAGAAAAAACTAAGTTAACTTAAAAAAAAAAAAATTAAAATGTGTATAAACTTGAAGATAATTTCATTAAACGTTTATTTTCTAGTTTTGTATAAGGTAAATTATTTATATCACCAACCAGCTATCAACCTCAACATTCTTGTTTGAAGTCCATTAAACTTAGTTATTTGATTTGAAGTCTTTTGAAGCATTTGTCCAATGATATTTTCTTCTTCTTGGTTTGTGGCAAACAGAGAATTCTTGGATCAGTTAATCTTCTTCCATCAAAGAAAACAGTTATCAAGATACTCCAAGGTGTCAGTGGAATTGTCAAGCCTGCAAGGTACTTCACACAAGTTAAATCGGTGTTGCAGAGTACATTTTCTCTAACTTAAAAAGGACTATAAATTGGAAATGTAGCCTTAAAAATTGTTCTTTAGTGGGAGGATCTTAGTCTCTCAATTGAACCTCACCTTATGTCAAATGAGAAAAAACAAAAGAAAAAAGGGTTTTTGTTGTTGTTGATCCTGTTGAAATCTGCACAAAACTATTTTCTACAGGGAAAGGTGCCTCTTTCTGTTTCAAATCAAAGAAATGCTTTTAGAAAAATGCACAAACAAACTATGTTGCTAACTTCTTATTGTTATTTTTTATTCTTTATCTGTATATAAACTTTCTCAAACACTCTCCAGATTGACCTTGCTTTTGGGGCCCCCAAGATCAGGAAAAACTACACTGTTGCAAGCACTTGCTGGGAAACTGGACAGGGATTTAAGGGTTGGCCATCCTCTTGCTCCATCATCAATAAACTGGACATTGCCTTGTCTTGTTTTTAAGGATTTCATTGTTAAATTTGTGTGCTAATTCTTCTATATATATCTCAGTTGTGCATTATTTCTTACACGATGAACATGATTGGTATCCCAGAATTGTGATTATAGATTCTACTTCTCACCTAAGGATCATAGATAAAGAAGTCAAGAAAAAATAACCAATAAAATGGGAGTTTTGACAATGCATCATCAAATTTATTCATCAACAGGTTTCTGGAAGAGTCACTTACTGTGGTCATGAGTTATCAGAATTTGTTCCTCAAAGAACATGTGCTTATATTAGTCAGCACAATGTTCATCACGGAGAGATGACAGTAAGAGAAACGCTGGATTTTTCTGGACGCTGCTTGGGAGTTGGAACACGGCATGAACTACTAGTAGAATTGATAAAGCGAGAAAAACAAGCTGGACTTAAACCAGATCCAGAGATAGATGCCTTCATGAAAGCCACAGCAGTGGAAGGTCAAGAAACTAGTCTCATTACAGATTATGTTCTCAAGGTTTGGTTCCTCTGTTTCTATTTCATCACTGTGCTTTCGGTCGCTATATTTATCAGGTTTCTTGCCATCTGACATATCAAAGACAATGAACTCAGGTTCTTGGATTGGAAATATGTGCTGATACTTTGGTGGGAGATGAGATGAGGAGGGGAATATCTGGTGGAGAAAAAAAGAGGTTAACTACTGGTATGAAAATTAGGTTTAATTACTATTTCAAAAAAGTAACTAAACCAAAAAATAATAAGAAAATTTTATCTTACTCAAGAGAAGATGATAGTCTCCTTCAATTACTTCTTTCCATTCTAAAATCTCCTGTTTTATGCAGGTGAGATGTTGGTGGGACCTGCAAAAGTGTTCTTAATGGATGAGATTTCAACTGGTTTGGATAGTTCCACAACCTTCCAAATTGTGAAGTTCTTGAAGCAGCTAGTGCATGTCATGGATGTAACAATGATAATATCTCTTTTACAGCCTGCACCAGAAACATTTAACCTTTTTGATGACATAATCTTGCTTTCAGAAGGCCACATTGTCTACCAAGGTCCACGCGAGAGTGTTCTCAACTTTTTCGAGAGTGTAGGCTTCAAATGCCCCGAAAGAAAAGGTGTTGCAGATTTCTTACAGGAAGTTACTTCCAGAAAGGACCAAGAACAATACTGGTTCGCAAGGGACAAGCCTTACCATTATGTCAGCGTTCCTGAGTTCGTAGCTCACTTCAACAATTTCGCCATTGGCCAACAACTTTCCCAAGAACTTCAGGTTCCTTATGACCGAGCCAAAACTCACCCTGCTGCGTTGGTTAAAGATAAATATGGACTCTCAAAACTAGAACTCTTGAAGGCGTGTTTTGCAAGAGAGTGGCTACTGATGAAGCGCAGTGCTTTTCTATACATATTTAAAACCACTCAGATTACGATCATGTCTTTGATTACTATGACGGTGTTTTTTAGGACACAAATGAAAAGTGGTCACCTTGAGGATGGGGTAAAATATTATGGTGCACTGTTCTTTAGCCTCACAAACATAATGTTCAATGGAATGGCTGAACTTGCCATGACTATTTTTAGACTTCCCGTTTTCTTCAAGCAAAGAGATTCACTGTTTTATCCAGCATGGGCTTTTGCACTTCCCATATGGATCTTTCGAATTCCTCTCTCTATTGTAGAGTCCGGTTTATGGGTTGTCCTTACTTACTACACCGTAGGGTATGCTCCAGCTGCAAGTAGGTATGAAAATATGCTAATTCATGTAAAAGAATCAACCTTTCCAGAAGTTTATGATTTGTTATCTATCTGTGTTTTAGAAAAATCTAAGCTACATCAATTATTGCAGATTTTTTGGTCAGTTCTTAGCATTTGTCTGCGTCCATCAAATGGGTATCTCACTGTTCCGATTCATTGCTGCTCTTGGGAGAACACTGGTTGTGGCAAACACGTTTGGTTTCTTTGTACTGCTACTTGTTTATGTTCTTGGTGGGTTCATCATTGCCAAAGGTGAGCCTCATTATTCTTCTGCGTTCTCTACTCAAGTAACTGTGGAAAGAAGAATGGTTCATGTAACTTGAATAATTTCCTTTACAGATGACCTTGAACCCTGGATGCAATGGGGCTATTATGCTTCTCCTATGATGTATGGTCAGAACGCCATTGCTATCAATGAATTCCTTGACCCAAGATGGAGTGCTGTAAGATCTTTAACATGTGGATAATTTTTCTCTTTTTCATTTTCTTTGAAAACTGCATTCATTTATCTACTTTCCAGCCAAACAGGGACAGAAGAATTCCTGGGCGTACAGTTGGGGAGGCCCTTCTCAAGGTTAGAAGCATGTATACTGAAGAATATTGGTACTGGATTTGTATCGGTGCTCTCCTAGGCTTTTCTCTGCTTTTCAACATTTGTTTTATAATTGCTTTGACGTTTCTGAATCGTAAGTTCTCTACTGCTGCTTGTTTCTCATACTGCCATAAAACTGTCTCTAACAACATCTTGAATACCAGCATATGGAGATTCTAAATCTATTATTATAGAGGAGCAAATCGAGAAAAAGGAAACTGCAGAAAGGAGTTCCATTTCAGCTGGTAAATCATTTGGAAGAACTAAATCTTTTACCTTTTTCTTTCTTATCATGATATATTGTAAAATTTGAGAGAATGTTTTATAGTTTCAGTTTCTGTTTCGTTTCCTGTTAAATAACCTTTTATTGTTTTCCTTTTTACTTTCTGTTTTCAATTTTTTTCTGTATAAACTTTAAAAATCAGGAAACAAAGTGAAAATAAAAAAGTATTTTCTAAACCAAATGGTACCTAAACTTTCTTGCTGCAATGTTCAAAACCACCAAGTTACTTGGATTTATCACTTTCATCACTATGTGCACTTTGCCCAGCATGGTTTGAAATGAATTTTCTATCTGAGCTCAGCTAGGATTTTGTCATGTTTTCACTTCAATTTCATACTCAATTTTTATTTACACCAAATGTATTTCTTATCAATACAAAACAAACTAAATGGTTAGATATATTGATATGGCAGAAAAAAACAGCCGAGAGAATTCAACTCCTGAAGAAGACACTTTAACAACCAAGAGGGGAATGGTGTTACCCTTTAGGCCTCTATCACTTGCCTTTGATCACGTGAATTACTACATCAATATGCCTACGGTAAATTCTACACACTCTAGCCAAAATTAATCATCTCTAACTGTCATTTGCTTCAGCATTGTTTCTCACTACTTCCTTTTCCTACTTTTGACAAATATCTTTGCTGATTAACTACTTCTACAATTGTGTTAATCTTCCAATGTGCAACATTTTAACAGTGTTTTTCGTATCAGGAAATGGAAAAACATGGAATTGAAGGGAGTCGACTTCAACTACTAAGAGATGTCAGTGGTGCTTTCAGGCCTGGAGTACTAACAGCATTAGTAGGTGTAACTGGTGCTGGAAAAACCACATTGATGGATGTTCTAGCTGGAAGAAAAACTGGTGGTTACATTGAAGGAAGCATCAATATATCTGGTTACCCAAAAAAGCAATCAACTTTTGCTCGGGTTAGTGGATATTGTGAACAGAATGATATCCATTCTCCAAATATCACAGTGTACGAATCTGTTCTGTTTTCTGCTTGGTTGCGTCTTGGCAAGGAGGTCGACAGTAAAACAAGGAAGGTGTGTTTGTTCAAATCAACTCTCATGATTATTCTTCGTTGAAGCAACTGTTACAAAGAATTATTCTTAAACAATTTCTGTTCTCGCAGATGTTTGCGGAAGAAGTTATGAACCTGGTTGAGCTGCATCCAGTGAGAAATTTTCTAGTAGGTCTTCCTGGGGTTGATGGTTTATCAACTGAACAAAGAAAGAGACTCACCATTGCTGTAGAATTAGTTGCCAATCCTTCCATCATCTTTATGGACGAGCCAACCTCTGGTCTTGATGCTAGAGCTGCAGCAATTGTCATGCGTACTGTCAGAAATACAGCGGATACAGGTAGAACTATCGTCTGCACAATTCATCAACCAAGCATTGACTTATTCGAAGCTTTCGATGAGGTACAACTTCCAAATATTTAGAAGATGAAATTATTATTTCTATGTTAATTATAAGACTCGTTGCTATCTCAACTTAACCTTCTCTTCAGCTACTTCTGATGAAGAGAGGAGGACAACTCATATATAATGGTCCCTTAGGTCAACAATCTCAGAAGCTTATAGAGTACTTTGAGGTGAGTATGACTTCTACACAGCAAAATGTATACATTCTCAGAGTAAATAATCTTGTATACTATTTGCAGGCTATTCCTGGAGTTCCTAAAATCAAAGAAGGTTATAATCCTGCAACTTGGGCTTTAGAGATCAGTTCTCCAGCAGTTGAGACTCAGCTCGGTGTAGACTTTGCAGAACTGTACAAGAAGTCAGAATTGTATCAGTTAAGTATTAATTGAAGTTGTATTTGTGGGAAGTTGTAGAGATAAGGGTAATTTAAATTAGGCTAAACCCTAAACCCTAAATCTCATCTTATAAACCGATTTTATGAGATTGAATTAGGCTTAATGTCCAACTTTTAATATGGTATCAGAGTTATGAGTTAGAGCTAGTGAAATTTGTTTTTGTTGGACATATGATTTCACCTGCTATCAGACCAACCAGTAATGTCAAGTCTTTCGCTCGGGGCATATATTTCTCGACGTGAGGAAGTGTGTTGGAAATTTCACATCGACTAGAGAAAAGACCAATTTAAAATATATATATATATATATATATATAT
>Ga0214543_1004538_pt1 | contig 26217 bp, 20 predicted proteins | sample CNSS2metaG_FD_160094 | JGI IMG/M metagenome (GOLD analysis project Ga0214543, IMG submission 160094) | Root nodule microbial communities from cowpea collected in UCLA plant growth center, Los Angeles, California, USA - CNSS2 | ecosystem: Host-associated > Plants > Roots > Nodule | place: USA... | reverse complement strand
CACTATATAAGTCAAACAAATTTGAAGCTCAATATTTATATTTAAATAATTATATAATAAAGATTAACTGATTATATAATAAAAATAAATCTTCAATCACCAATGACATTGATAAGTATAAATATATATTTATTTGTTAATCTTAAAATGTTTGCTATTAGTACTATTGGTTATTGTTATTAATCGTTACTATTATTATTATGATTATTAGTATACAAAAAATATTATTGAAAAAAATAAGTATGTCTTTTTGATATTGAAAAAATATTTACTTTACGCTATTTATAGTGATAATTTCTAATCTCAAATATTCTGTAGGATTCTAAAAGATTGAACATTATTTTGGATATACATCTCTATTGCATACATTATTACTTTGCATATATCATTATTGCATAAAAAAAGTGTTTACATATAATTGAATTAAATTAAGTTAAATTGAATAATGTAATATATTATTATACATTATTATTAAATAGTAAATAACAAATGTCAAATATTAATAATTATATTTCTTATATTAAAATTAAAATAGCAAAATACAACTCATAAAATAATAATCCTAAATAATAAAAAATTGGTGTGAGAAGACACCACGAGAGAGCATTGAATGTTTTGGAAATGATTAACTATTGCATGCTGCAGCCAAAAGGTGTGTGACAAGAGATCTGTTGTTATCTTTTCACACTTGAGTATGCTTTGGAAGATGCAAAAGTTACCTAAAACATAAAAAAAAAAAAGTTTTTCAACAATCCACGTATTTGAATCAGTCATAAAAAAATACTTTATACTTTAATTTCAATTTTAAAGTATCTTCGATAATGGATAAGGAAAAAATACCAAAGTATTTATTTGACAAAAAAAGATTATTATAGTCAAATACATACCTTTTCTTGTAAATGAACTGTAATGAAACCATCTTTAAACTTTGGAGCTAGTAAACTTGGTGTAGTGAGTGTCCATTGATATATCTATATGTCTGCAAGAGATTTGGTAAAGAAGACGATATAACAAATATATAATTATAAATGTAAAATAAATCCAATATTATTAAAGAAATGAAAAATGAAGAATTAAATAATTACATTTAAACTTATTAAATATACAAAAGGTACACTTAGTTATAATTAATTACCTTCAATGATAATAAGTAGTCTTAAACAGATGAACGATCCACCAGATTTAAAAATATGTTGAGGAATTAAAAATTTAAATCAAAATTGAAGAATAAAAACGTAGAAAAACAAACAACCAAATCTTAGAGAAGAAGAGAATATCAGCCAAAGTATGAAACTTGCGTACCTTTATTGTCGTCGTCAAAGAGTGAAAGGTTTAAAGATTCAACCTTTACTATGTAGAAGAACGAAAATACGAACAACAAAGTAAATCTGAGAAAAAAATACCAATCAAACATATAAATGCAACAAAGTAAAGTAGATTTGAAAACAAAACATTTATCCAACAAAAAAATAGAACAAAAATAAGTAGATCTCAGACAAAAATATCCATAAAAAAGAAAAATAATAGAAAAAAATAAGATTTGAGAAGATGGTAGAAGAACAATAAAAATTAGAAGTTGTTACCTTGTTTTTAGTACGATGAAGGTCCTTAAAAATCTTAGAGGAAAACATCAACAAAAAAAAAAATATCTGAGAAGAACAAATCCATCCAACAGTAGATCTGAGAAAAAAACCTCGACCCAACACATTTTGTCAACAAAGAAAAGTAAATCTGAAAAAATCCACCGAACAAAAATAAGTAGATCTTATCGAAAAATATCCATCAAAAACAAAAATAATAGAAAACAAAGTAGATATGAGAAGATGGTAGTAGATATGAGAAAACAAAAATTAGAAGTTGTTACCTTATTTTTAGTACGGTGAAGGTCCTAAAAAATATCAGAGGAAAACATCAACAAAAAAGATCTAGGAAGAAAAAAAATCCATCAAACAGTATATCTGAGAAAAAAACCTTGACCCAACACATTTTGTCAACAAAGAAAAGAAAATCTGAAAAAATTCACCGAACAAAAATAAGTAGATCTTACAGAAAAATATCCACGAAAACCAAAAATAATAGAAAACAAAGTAGATCTGAGAAGATGTAGAAGAACGAAAAAAAAAATTCTGGTTACCTTTTTTGTATTCCTCAAGTTGCTCAAGGCTCTCAAAGCAAAACATCAACCAAAAGAAAGGTAGATCTGAGAAGAAAAAAATCCATCGAACAATATACATGGAATAAGAAATCTGAGAGCAAATAAACCATTCAAAAGAGAAATAGATTTGAAAGAAAAAACTAAATCCAACAAATCTCGTAACAAAAGAAAAGTAGATCTGAAAGAAAAACATTGATCCACCAAAAAAATAAAACAAAAATAAGTAGATATCAGAGAAAAATATGCATCAAACAAAAAAAATAATAGAAAGAAACACAAGAAGGTAGAAGAATAACAAAAATGAGAAGTGGTTACCTTTTTTTAAGTCTCGTGAAGGTGCTCAAGAATATAAGATGAAAAAATGAACCAAAAGAAAAGTAGATCTGAGAAGAACAAATTCATCCAACAGTAGATCTGAGACAAAAACCTCGATACAACAAAGTAAGATTAGTTAAATATGGTAGAAGAACGAAAAATCGCAGAAAATGTTACCTTTTTTTTTGTGTTCTTCACGTTACTCATGATTCTGATAGCAAAACATCAATGCAACACAAAAATAAAACAAATACAAAGTTGATCTAAGAGCAAAATTGAGATCAAAACTCAAGATCCAGTAGAAAAGAACCAAAAAGATTATTTTTTGAGTATATCTGAATGTTTGACTCAGAAAGATAGAGATGAAGTCTCGTAAAACAAATACAAAGTAGATCTAAGAGCAAAATCGAGATCAAAACTCGAGATCCAACAAAAAAGAACCAAAAAGATTATTTTTTGAGTAGATCTGAATGTTTGAGTAAGAAAGACAAAGATGAAGCTTCACCATGGTGTGGTGTTCTGTGTGAGTGAGAAAGAGAGAGATGAAGCTGGAGATTTGGTGTTCGCCATGGTGTGGTGTGTGGGTGATCTAGAGACAGATGAAGAAGCTGAGAGGTTTAAGAAAGAGAGAGAAGAAGCTCTGAAGAGGTTTGAGAAAGAGAGAGAAGACGATGAAAAGGTTTGAGGAAGAGAGAGAAGAAGATGAAGGGGTTTGAGAAAGAGAGAGAAGTTTGAAACAGATGATAGTGTGTGGGATACGGAGAGATGAAAATATTTGTTTTTGATTTATTTTTTAATCTTCAAAATTATGAGAAGATGACACGAAAACATATTTTCCTGTTGTAGAAAGAAAAATTTGAATTCAACTATTTCAGAAATATTAAAATATTGAAAACTTTGCCATTTGTTAGTTCACATTTGTATATAGATATAGATTTTAAAAAGTTAACACGCAAGTATAAATTTGTATTCTAAAATAATAAATTATTAAGTGTTATAAAATAAAACTAATAATAGAGAAAGAAAAAGTAAATGAAAAATAGAGAATGAGAGGATGTGGATCAACTTTTCTGTATCTGATTACTTGATTACCGATAGGAAGAATCCTATTTATAGATACAAATCAAATAGTTAATTCAAATATTTACATAAAGGTAGTGCATATGAGTATGAATCATATCAATCATATGAGTAACCATATAAAATTAATGGACGACCATTAATTCATAACACTCTCCTTTCGGTGTCCATTGATGAGAGAATGTGTCTGGTTAAAACCTTACTAGGAAAAATCCTTTGGAAAAACCTAGTGAAGAAAAAAGAGTACACCATTCTATATAATTTTGTTCTTTACATATTCTATTTCTCCCCCTCATTTAAACTTACATCATTAAGATGACGAAGTCCAATCTTGTGAACCAATTGCTCAAAAGCTCTCCTTGGCAAAGACTTTATAAATAAATCTGCTAGATTTTTGCATAAACGAATATTTTGGATCTCTACATTATCCTTTCAATTGAACAATGCACTATTGTCTTCATATATTGTTGTTGATTCCATTCTTCTAAAGGATAAACCACAAGTTTGTCGTACATGTTGAATTATAGACCTTAACTAAACATATTCACGACTTACCTCATGTAATGCTAAAAATTATGCATGATTTTGACGATGTTGTTGTTATGGTCTCTTTCACATATCATCATGAAATCATTTTGCTACCACATGTGAATAAATATCTTGTTTGTGATCAACCATTGTGACATTGTGAGAATATAATAAATAACATGCATCTGCATAAATTCAATTTTGAATAATTTGGATAAAATAATTCAATATCTGTAGTACCCTTAAGGTAATAGAGTATATTTTTTACTCCAATCCATTGTCTTCTTGTAGGTAAGAACTATATTTTACTTAACAAATTTACAACAAATGCAATATCACGTCAAGTATAGTTAGCAAGGTACATTAGTGCTCTTATAATACTAAGATATAGTACTTCTGGACCAAGAAGATCTTCATTATAAAAACACCTTTGCTTAAATACTCAATTTATAATCTCAAACAAAAATTTTACCTTTTCAAGATCCTTCATCTCAAATTCTTTCTTTAAGTAATCAATTGTCTTAGTGAGTTCATTAGGAGTTCCAACGATGTTTATGTCATCCACATAAACAACAATTATGGCAAATTCATTTTTGGATATTTTTATATAAATACAAGAACAAATAGGATCATTTCTATATCCTTCTTTTAATAAGTACTTAATAAGACGGTTATGCCACACACATCCTTATTGCTTTAATCAATAAAAGGCTTGTTCAATTTTACTAAATGACCCTCTTTAGAATTTTCCTTGTTGGGCAAACAAAATCCTTCAGGGATTTTCATATAAATATGATTCTCAAGAGAACTGTACAAATAGGCTGTAACATCATCCATTAGATGTAAATGCAAACCTTGTTGTGCAACTAGGATAATCAAATATTGCAATGTTGTTGCATCCAATGATAGTGAATATGTCTTTTCACAAATCAATATAAGGTTTTGTGAAAAAACCTTGAGCAACCAATTGTGCTTTGTATCTAACAATTTCATCATTCTTAATTTGATTTTTGCGTACTATAGGTCCAAAAACCTTGCATTTAGCAAGAAAATCTAATTATGCTTCTTTGCATATTTTCATTTTTTTACCAATCATTTCTTTGTCGAAAATTTTCAATGACCTATGGTTATTGATCCTCATTGTCATTCATAGCATTCATTGCTATATTATATGTAAAAGTTTCATCAATGTTGACTTCATTTTTGTTTTATACTATATAATTCATGACATAATTTATTGAGATCTCATCATTTTGAACAATTTCAGGTACCTGAGGTTCTTTTAGAACCGAATCATTAATTATGTTAAATGAATCTTTTGTGATTTCCACCTTTTTGTTTAGGTCATCTTGCCTTTTAGCTCCCTTTCTCATTCAAGAGTTTTCATCTTTGAAACCAATAGGCCTATCACGCTTCAAGTATGTCTTTGGAACTAATACGCCTACCATGCTTCAAGCGTGTTATGAATTAATATCAATTATCTTCGGAGCATTAGCACTTGGTATTAGTTACCATTTTTCTGTTAGTAAAATATAATGTAATTGATTGACTAATTTTAAAAATAAATTATTCTTTGAACTTCTAGTTCACATTCTTTTGTACGAGGATCAAGACGAGATAATGATAATTCATTTCAATCAATATATTTTTCCAATTGTTTTCTTTCTCCCTAATGTTAGAAAAATTTATTCATCAAAGTGACAGTTGAAAGTCGAACTATAAATAAGTTTCCTGTTGGTAGTTCAAGATATTTCATTACTGAGGGAGAGTCATATCCAACATAAATTCTCAATTGTCTCTAAGGACCCATCATAGTCCTTTCTGGTGGAGAAATCATATACACCACACCAAAAAATCTTATATGAGAATATTATGTCATTGACCAAAAACCAACTGAATAATAAAGTATTTATGATAACTTGTTGGTTTGATGTGAATCAATAATGCAACATACAAAATTGCATATCCTCAAGTAGCCATTGGAAGATTAGCTCTCATAAGTAATGGTCTTGCAACTAATTTTAGACGTTTTAGTAATGATTCCACAAGTCTATTTTGAGTATGAACATGTGCTACTAGATGCTCAACTTCAATTCCAATTGATATACAATACTCATGAAAAGCATGAGATGTAATTTCACCAATATTATTAAAAAAGATTTTCTTAATCGGATAATATAGGAGGTGAGCTTTTAATTGTATGAATAACTTTGCAAATACTTGATTGTTAGTTGATAATAAACAAATATGTGACCATCTAGTTGATGCATCAATTAAAATCATGAAATATATAAATGATCCATATGGTAAGTGTATTGGACCACAAATATCACCATGTATTTGTTTTGAAAATGAGATTGACTGATTTCTAATTTTTCTAGTAATGGTCTTATTATCAACTTTTGTGAACGTATAGTACATGAGAAGTCATTGGTCTGAAGAAGTTTCTTGACTCTTAAGTGGATGTCCACATGAGTTTTTCGACTATTTTTTGCATCATGATATACCCAGGATGACCTAACCGATCATGCCAAACAAGAAATTCATTTCTATTTGTAAGCTTTTAACTTATAATGACATGCATCTAAATTACATTACTATAAGTGTAGTATAAGCCATAAGAGAAGGCTAATAATTTCTCCAATACACATTTTATATTCGACTCAATTCGAGTGATATAAAAATATTCAATATCTTGTTCATTGTTTGTTTCAATGTGATATCCATTTAGACAAATATCCTTGAAACTTAATAAATTTCTATTAGACTTAGGAGAATAAAATGCATTTTTAATATGTAATCTTGTAGCTCTTCCAGAGCCTTCAATTATATTTGTAGTACTAGAAATAGTACTAACATTGAATTCTTGCATTACCAAACAAGAGAAAAATTTATTACTCTTAAGAATTGTATGAATTGTTGCACTATCAATAAGACATATATCCTCATCATTGGTGCTAGTGCCAACATTCATTCTTCATATAAACATAAATATCAATATGAGAATCTTTTTTAGCACTCTCATAACTAATGAGATGATCAATGCTTCCATTTGGTTTAGCAAAGAAAATAATAATATCAAGATTTGTAGCACCCATATGGCCATAATCAAAATCACCATCTTCATAAGCAAAATGTGTTTCTATGTGCTTCTCATTATTTGTAAAATGCTTTGGTGTACAAGTACAATTCAAATGGTCTTTACCATCGTAATGATAATATATACTTTCATCTTATTTGCCAATATTTTCACATTTTTCTTTTTCCTTTTTCATATTAGTGTGCCACTTTTGGTGACAAAATGTGTCTTTGAAATTTCCTTTATAATCATGTCCATAATCAATATCACAATCATGAAAATATAAATCATATGTTGCTGCATTCACTTCTGGAAATGAAGCAGAACCAATTAAATAGGTTTCATGATTTTTGATCCAAAACTCATTGCTTTGTTCAACTATACAAAAGCATGAAATAAATTCATAATATTTATTATTGCATTAACTTCTGGGAATGGAGTAGAATCAATTGGGAAGATCTCATGATTTTTCATCAAAAGCTTCGTTGCTTTGTTCAACCATACAAAGACATGAAATAAATTCATAATATTTGTGAAATCTCTTTTCACAATGTTGTTGTCATAGAAGCAAATTAGTTGCTCAGTTGCTTTATTTCTTTCTTTAATGGTATCACCAAGACCCATTCATCTAAATGTATTTCAACATTTAAAATCCAATATAATTAATTCTTCCTTGTAATATCAAGGGTCACAAATGCAAAATTTGCAAGGTTTGACATGTTTAGAATTAATACATAAAATAATTGTAATAATAATAATAATAATAATAATAATAACAATAATTTAAGATGAAGATCGATAAAGTCAAACCATTCTTATGACAAAAATAATAATACAAGATAAAATTATAAATGAAGAAAGGATTAGGAAGAACCTAGATTAAGACATGCAAAACTTTGTCCTTATAAAATAAAGCTAATAATAGAGAGAAGAAGTAAAGGAAGAATAGGGAATGAGAGGATGTGGAACAACTTTTTGTATCTTATTACTAATAGGAAGAGTCCTATTTATATATACAAATCAAATAGTTAATACAAATATTTACATAAAGGGTAATGGATCATATGAATATCAATCATATAAGTAACTGTATCAAATGGACGACCATTAATTCATAACATTAAGCAAATAAGTACTATTATTGTACATTTGTAATTGTAGTCATTATTATATAAATATAAAATCTTAGAAAAAGTTGTTTTAGTAGTTGTCAACACCCAATTTCGTCCGGGTAAATGTATTTGTTTGGTTAAAATAATAATAATAATAAAAATAATATAGAATATAATAATAATAATAATAATAATAATAAATAATAAAATAAAATATAAAAAATATGTTTTGATTAATGATAGGTTTTTAAACTTTAATTCTACCATGGGAAAAAAGAAAAAACCAAGAGAAGGAGAATCTAATTTATTTTTAATTATCACACTCTTTTCATGAGCCCAAATGTTTTAGATATTTTTACCCCCACTATTTGTTATTTAGACTCTTCACATGACATGTCAGAAAATGACGTTTCATAATTTCTATTTTTAGAGAAGTGTATAATATTAGGAGCAATATTTTTTATAATAATTTGAATAAATATCTTGCATTTACACGGGAAAGGTATTGTTTTAATTAGAAGCAAATATTCCCAATAATAATACTTTTAGAGAATGGTAAGATTTTAATATTTAGAAGAAAATATTCCTGGTAATAATTAGAATCAATTATATGAATTATATGTTAGGATTTGATCATAATCTTTATGTGACAGAAAATGTGATTCTAGTAATTACAGGCAATATTTCGTTAATAATTACCGTGAATATTATGCAACTATTTAATAAGACCAATTCCTTCCCCATATATTATATTATAATTAAAGACTAGGATCTCAATGGTACCCCAATGGGCCTATATAAGTACAAATTTTCTCTAATGCAACAGAGAGAAAAAATTCGAAAAGGTGGTCACGTTAAGGTAAATTCCATTTGTTCCTAATGCTTTTCATGATTCTCTTATAATATCAAATATATGATCGTTTGAATTGTTGTATGATTAAATGTGTTTTGGGTTCTCAGGTTAGATGATTTTGGGTTTGTCATTGAAGTGTTCAACTTCTTTTCCTTTATTTTTATCTTGATAAATAAAAAGGTTTCCTTCATAGGTTTTAATTCTCTCTAAAAATAATAGATAATAATAAATAAAAAAATAAAAAAATTATATCTGTCTTTCATATAAGTATTGAATGTCATGTCAAGTCTCGGACTTGCTTGATAATCAAAACACTCTTTCATAGGCCTTTAATTATTTTTTTAAAAAATTAATAATAATAAAAAATAAAAATTATAAAATCATCTTAAATATCATGTCAAATCTCGGATTTGCTTGATAACTAAATCTTTATCATGTAGAATCTCAGGTTCTCTTGATATTAATAAAATATACATATATATAAAAATCTAGAAAATTAAAAAAAAATAGTAATATCAAACAACAATTTTTTTACAAAGAACTACGTTATCCCTGATTTTCCAAATGGAAATACGTAGGAGCGAAGTACAATCCTCGCCAAAAATATAAAAAAATTATTTTGTTTTAAATAATATTTTTGTAGGTGTTTTTATTTTGTTTGATTTTTTGGGGAATAACAAATATTATAAACATCAAATTCAATCTTGCACACTTAATTAAAGAAGGAACCGTCTTAAGACGGGCGTTGTGGGGTACTAATACCTTCCCACACGTAACCGACTCCCGAATCCAAATTTGGTTTCAAAGACCATTCTTTTTTAAGGTTTTTCTATAGTTTTCCATAATAAACTATGGTAGCGACTCCTCTGTACCTTTTTTTAAATCATTTTTGTCGTCCCGCCGCGATCTCGGTTACGACAGATGGCGACTACACTGGGGACATTTTTGAGAGTTGATCCTATAAGTTGAATGTGCAAAATATAAGTTTTTTTATATATTTGTTTTCCCCTTGTCTTTTGTTTTATTTCATGTATATTTATCTATCTTTATCTGTCTTGATGCCATGTTTACTCTTTAATGTCCTCATATGATTATATTGTTAAAATTATTGAACCCTAGGGTAGAAGACAATTGCTATATCTCTTTGGGAATTTTCTGGTTATTTTGCATGTGTGGGTTTGGGTAGTCTTAGGTTGCTCCCTTCACACACTACACATGGTAGGCTAGTGCATTCATTTTAATATTGGGGTCCTATACCCGGACCTGAGTTAGCCGTAAGGAGTGGAGGTCCAACGATTGTTATGCTAGATCTCGAATCTACTTGACTATTGAGAAGGCTTCATCTAGAGTTTGCTTCCTCTTGACATGCCACATCAGTTAGGTCGCCTATCGTTGTGGATTATGTCTTGAGGTTGACTTCAGCTCTAGAGACCTGTGAGATAAAAGCCCATAGACTAGAAAATAGATTTTTTATACACCTTCTAGGACACAAAGGGAGCGTGCATTATTTCTTTTTTTTTTTTAATATTCTATTTTTTTATATAAAATTAAGTAGTTAATTTTTAATTGTGTCATATTTGCATCAACGTATAAATAAAGGCCTCTCGAGGCGCATACATGCATTACATCCACATTTTGTTTTCATTCATGCATGATACCATGCACATAGTTTTAAGGTAAATAACATTTTTACATTCACTTGACACGTAGCATGGATTCACTTTGTATTCATGTCACAATGTATAATGCATAATATTCATCTCATTGGTTTTTCATGCCACCTTGCATAGTACATACCATACATACACTCACATGCATGTGTATAGGTAGTTTCCAAATTTGTAGCATCTTGCATTTTCATGTCACTTTGCATAACACATAACATGCATCAACATATCTTGAAAAAAGTTCCACTACAATAATTTTAAAAATTAATTGTTTCCCAATTTTTTTAAATTCATGGAATCTTGCGAAAAGTGAAAAAAAAAAGAAAATAATTTGTTCTTTGGTCAAATCAGTTTGTTGAATAAATGGATAATTTTTATGAAAAGTGGCATGCTTTTGAAACTTTGCTCTAATTTGTGTACGTGGAATTGCTAAAATTCACTTCCTTTCCCATCCCATTTCCCATCACCTTTCTCCAATAAACTTTTTCTTTGTATTCCATGGAGGATCATCATAAAGGGGCATGTGCCTTAAAATGAATTAAAATTGAAGTAAGTCTTTGAACAAAAAAAAAAAGGAAAAATGAAGAAAAGTCTGCTAGACTGAAAAGCCAAAAGGGCGGTCTAGGCAAAAAGTAAGACAACAAAAAAAAAAAAGAAAATAATACAAAAAAAAGTAAGGGCAACCTCTAATGTGATTGATTTTTGTTTTCCTTTTGGATTAAAGCTTTTGAAATTAAAACAATCATGAGTTGAAATGATGTGTGGCCATGTTTCTTTATCAAGAAAAAAATGATCTTCCTTTGTTACCTATTTTGAGCCTATAAAAAAAATCAAAATTCTTTCTAATTACCCTGAACAAGGGTCACCTTCCCATTGAAGTTAACATAATATTTGCATCTATTTCATTTGACTTGTAATTCACCAATAAAAAATAAAAAAATTTGGAAAGACAAAAAAAATTGGTTATGCAAAAAAGAAAAAGAAAAAGAAACAAGAGTTGGAAAAAGTGAAAAAAGTGATGAACAAAGGTAGTCAAATGAATTTTAGGTGCAAAGTTAGATAAAGACCCTTGTTTTAAATAAGCTTTATACCATTTATTTTGAGCCTTCACTATCCATTTTTTTATATCCCTTAACCTTGGCCACAATACAAGCCTAATAAAGTCCACACAAATCAATGATTGGTTGTTGTTTTTCGAAAGCTTTAATTTAGAGAAAAATATTTTGTCATGTTAAGAGGATTGTAAAAAAAAAAAAAGATTGAAAAAGTGTTCAAAGATTTTCTTTCAAGCACTGGGGCAATTTATTTTTGTTTAACATGTTTCCAAAGAGATCATAATCAATGTTAAAAAAAATACATAGTATGCATCAACATTTTTATGCATATATCATGTAAATGTTAGAAAAAGAAAGTCATAATAAGCATCAACATATTCATGCACTCATAAAAAGAAAATTCATAACATATGTTAGCATCTGCATGCATTCACACACATGACATCAGTTATCAAACAAAAAAATATCCAAACATGTGTTAGCAAAATTAGGTTCTATGTAGTATTTGGTTCAAAAAAAAAAAGTCACAAACATGCCAACATATTCATGCATATATAATATTAGCATATTCATGCACATATCATATTATGTTAGCATATATTCATGCACATATCAAACTATGTTAACATATTCATGCATGCATAAATCATCTAAATGCTCAAAAAGAAAAATTCATAACATGTCTTAATCATCATGCATCATGTACATACATCATAGTTCTTTTTCATGAAATGAAAAATTCTTGTCACTTTTGGGACCAAAACCCTCTTCATTCACATGAACGGTTGTCGAATCCTTTTGTTTCAAAACGAAGAAAATGAAAAAGATACAAAATTTGGTTCTTTGATGTTTCTCGAATTGATGGTCCTCTTCATTCATATATCCTCAAGCCCAAATTAGTCTGGCCAAGGCCTAGTTTCGCACTGGCCCCTCAAGCCCAGTTTTATCTGGCCACCTCAAGCCCAGCTTTGTCTGGCCCCAAGCCCAGTTTCATCTGGCCACCTCTAGCCCAACTTTCTCTAGCCCCAAGCCTAGTTTCGTCTGGCCACCTCAAGCCCATTTAGGTATGGCCCAAGCCCAATTTCGCACTGGCCCCTAAGCCTAGCATTGTCTAGCCTCCAAGCCCTATTTATCTGGCCCAAGTCCAGTTTCGCACTGGCCCTTAAGCTTAAATTTGTCTAGCCCCTAAGCCCAGTTTATCTGGCCCAAGCCTAATTTCGCATTGGCCCCTAAGCTTAGCTTTGTCTAGCCCCCAAGCCTAGTTTATCTAGCCCAAGCTCATTTTCACATTGGCCCCTAAGCCTAGCTTTGTCTAGCCCCCAAGCCTAGTTTATCTAGCCCAAGCCCAGTTTCGCATTGACCCTTAAGCCTAGCTTTGTCTAGCCCTAAAGCCCAATTTATCTAGCCTAAGCCTAGCTTTGTCTAGCCCCTAAGCCTAGCTTTGTCTAGCCCCCAAGCCCAGTTTTGCACTGGCCCCTAAACCTAGCTATGTCTAGCACGCAAGCCCAGTTTATCTAGCCCAAGCCCAATTTCACATTGGCCCTAAGCCTAGCTTTGTCTAACCCTCAAGCCTAGTTTCGCATTAGCCCCCTTAAGCCTAGTTTATCTGACCTCCAAGTTCAGTTTTGCATATCTCTCAAGCCTAGCTTTGTCTAGCCCTCAAGCCTAGTCTTACCTTGTTTTTGTGCTAGTCAAAGTATTCACATTGCCATCGATTTTTATACACGTTTTTTTTTATGTTAAACAAGATTTCCAAACCAATCCATCTGAGTCATATCTTGTTCTTCATGTTTCTAACCTGGGGCAACTTTGTGGGTTTCATTTTTTCCCATTTAGAGTTCTAGCATACAGTGTTCATATAATCTATCAAAAACAAAAATGATTCTTTTTCATTCATGCGTTTTGTTTATCAGAAAATTCATTTCGAATTTCACACGTTGATTTCATATTAGAACCCTTCACAAAATGGTTACAAACTTTCATTTCAATATCGGCCCTCTACGAGGTAACGGTCGAGTTTAGGTTTCTTTTGGTATCTCGGCCCTCTGCGAGGCAATGGTCAAGCCCAAGTTTTCTTTGGTATCTCGGCCCTCTACGAGGCAATGGTCGAGCCCAGATTTTCTTTTGGTATCTCGGCCCTCTGCGAGGCAATGGTCGAGCCCAGGTTTTCTTTTGGTATCTCGGCCCTGTACGAGGCAACGGTAGAGCCTAGGTTTTCTTTTGGTATCTCGACCCTCTGCGAGGCAATGGTCGAGCCCATGTTTTCTTTTGGTATCTCGGCCCTCTACGAGGCAATGGTCGAGACCAGATTTTCTTTTGGTATCTCGGTCTTCTACGAGGCAATGGTCGAGCCCATATTTTCTTTTGGTATCTCGGCCTTCTGCGAGGCAATGGTCGAGCTCAGGCTTTCTTTTGGTATCTCGGCCCTCTGCGAGGCAATGGTCGAGCCCATGTTTTCTTTAAGTATCCCGGCCCTCTGCGAGGCAATGGTCGAGCCCAGGTTTTCTTTTGGTATCTCAGCCCTCTGCGAGGCAATGGTCGAGCCCATGTTTTCTTTTGGTATTTCGGCCCTCTGCGAGGCAATGGTCGACCCTAGGTTTTCTTTTGGTATCTCGGCCCTCTGCGATGCAATGGTCGAGCCTAGGTTTTCTTTTGGTATCTCGGCCTTCTGCGAGGCAATGGTCGAGCCCAAATTTTCTTTTGGTATCTCGGCCCTCTGCGAGGCAATGGTCGAGCCCACATTTTCTTTTGGTATCTCGGCCCTCTACGAGGCAGTGGTCAAGCCCAAGTTTTCTTTTGGTATCTCGGCCCTCTATGAGGCAATGGTCGAGCCCAGGTTTATTTTGGTATTTCGACCCTCTACGAGGTAATGGTCGAGCCGAAGTTTTCTTTTGGTATATTGTCCCTCTGCGAGGCAATGGTCGAGCCTAGGTTTTCTTTTGGTATCTCGACCCTCTAAGAGGCAATGGTCGAGCCCAGGTTTTCCTTTGGTTATATCGGTCCTCTGCGAGGCAATGGTCGAGTTCTCTTTTTTTCATTTTTGAAACCCGAACGGAATGAGTGTTTTTATCTTTACTTATGATAATATGAAAATTTCAATTTCACATTATCTAGTCAAATCTAAGTAAAGAGGGGTAGTTGTCAACACCCAATTTTGTCCGGGTAAATGTTTTTGTTTGGTTAAAAAAATAATAATAATAAAAATAATATAGAATATAATAATAATAATAATAATAATAATAATAATAATAATAATAAATAAATAAATAAATAATAAAATAAAATAATTTTTTTTTGATTGATGGTAGGTTTTTAAACTTTAATTCTACCATGGAAAAAAAAAAGAAAAAACCAAGAGAAGGAGAATCTAATTTATTTTTAATTATAACACTCTTTTCATGAGCCCAAATGTTTTAGATATTTTTACCCTCACGGTTTGTTATTGACACTCTTCACATGACATGTTAGAAAAGGACGTTTCATAATTTCTATTTTTAGAGAAGTGTATAATATTAGGAGCAATATTTTTTATAATAATTTGAATAAATATCTTGCATTTACACTGGGAAGATATTGTTGTAATTGGAAGCAAATATTCCCGATAATAATGCTTTTAGAGAATGGTAAGATTTTAATATTTAGAAGAAAGTATTCCTCGTAATAATTAGAATCAATTATATGAATTATATGTTAGGATTTGACCATAATCTTTATGTGACAAAAGATGTGATTCCAATAATTACAGGCAATATTTCGTTAATAATTACCGTGGATATTATGCAGCGATTTAATAAGACCAATTCCTTCCCCATATATTTTATTATAATTAAATACTAGGATCTCAATGGTACCCCAATGGGCCTATATAAGCACAAATTTTCTCTAATGCAACAGAGAGAACAAATTCGAAAAACCCCTCTCCTTTTATTACTAGAGCACGCGCAAAAGGTGGTCACGTTAAGGTAAATTCCATTTGTTCCTAATGCTTTTCATGATTCTCTTATAATATCAAATATATGATCGTTTGAACTGTTGTATGATTAAATGTGTTTCGGGTTCTCAGGTTAGATGATTTTGGATTTGTCATTGAAGTGTTCAACTTCTTTCCCTTTATTTTTATCTTGATAAATAAAAAGGTTTCCTTCATAGGTTTTAATTCTCTCTAAAAATAATAGATAATAATAAATCAAAAAATAAAAAAACTATATCTTTCTTTTATATAAGTATTGAATGTCATGTCAAGTCTCGGACTTGCTTGATAATCAAAACACTCTTTCATAGGCCTTTAATTCTTTTTTTTTAAAAAATTAATAATAATAAAAAATAAAAATTATAAAATCGTCTTAAATATCATGTCAAATCTTGGATTTGCTGAGATTCAATCATTTTAATGTTAAAAAATTTTAGTGTAAATAATTTAGTTTTGTTATAAAAAACTTTCATTATTTTAAAACACACAATCTTTCTATAAATAACTTTTCTAGAGTTTTCTGACTTCTCTCTCAGAGTTCTCAATCATTGTTGTTCGCCTCATTCAAGATTTGAGATCGTAGGAGTGATCATTGTGGCAAGCTCTTCAATTTGGATTGATCAGTTTCTCCATCCACGTAAGTTAAGTTTCAGTCATTTTTTCTTGGTCTTCTTTTTTTTATGTTGCATGTGATGTTTTTTCTACTTGTATGTGAGATTTTCATCTTCTATTCGAGTCTTTGCTGATTAGTAACGATATGCCTTTATGGTTCTTGTGATGTTTGTATGTGTCGATAGAACATCTTGTGGAGTTGAAGCGTTTTGGCGTTCTTAGAGTTGTTTGGGCTTGTGGAGCCACTTTGTCAAGTAAGAGAAGCTAGGTTTATGTTGAATTTTGATTTTGGTGTGAATTAATCATCTTGGTAGTTAATTGTGATATGGTGTGTTGAATTGATGAGTTATATATTGAACTGTTTGATATTCGATTTGTGTTTATTCTAGATTTAAGGAAAATTTTGAATATGTGCTTTGAGTGATTGGGTATCAGTTTTGAACTCTCTAAAACCATTTGGAATCAACAACACTAAAGGAAAGGTCCCAATTAGTCAATTGCACATGATCAATTTTCCCCCAAATTGCTGTTTCTAATACACTACCAAGTGCCATTATAGTATTGCCAAACGCTAGGCCAGTGACTTGGTGACGTCGAGCGTCCATTTCGTACTGCTAGACACTAGAAATCCGTGGGTTCCCAGGGCTGGGAACCAACGCTACTTTTCCTACTTTTCCAGCTAGAGCCTTTGTTGAAGGTTGAAATGGGTTTGTCCGAACTAAAGGTCAAGACAAGTTGGCTTAGGGTGAAAGTTGAGATGAGTTCATTAGATCAAAGGTCGAGCGATTTAGCTCAGACTGAAAGTGGAAATGAGTTGTCCTATGTTGAAGGTAGAATGCATTCCATGGTCTAATACTACATATCTATGAACAGTACCAGTCAATTTCAACATGTGACACGTAATTGAATTTTTAAAACTTCTCTAAATGCCAAGTGAAATCTGAAAAAGATCATAATAGAGTTAGACTATACAATAATTACTAGATTAGATTAAGATAAATACCTCAAGAGACAATCAAATTAGATACAAATGGATATTTAAAATTTCTTATAAAATCAAAGTTAGAAGCCTTATGTATGGCAGAAACATACATAAAGTGACACACATGATGAGAACACAAAATTGGAAAAACCAGGATTGTCATCACTCTTGAATGGCCGAGAGATTAATACAAAATCAACAATTAGCTAACTGACCCTGAACATGCAAACAGATGATGCTCGTATACCATAAATAAACAGTGTGAGAATTTTGTAATAGTCATTAAAAAACGTTCTATAACAAATTTGTCCTTTAAACGTAAAACCTAGAACTTGTGTCTGTTGCTGTCAAAGAAAAAAATAATGTTAAATTATGAAAATTGAATTATCTTATCTATCTTCCAAGTATAATATGAAAAATTTATAAAAATATTTTCATAGCCAATTGGAAGTTTGATATTTGCTTTTTCCTACTTGAAAGTTGAAACCTCTAGTATTATCAAGCAGATGTTAAAAAATGTGTACGAGCTGTGAACAATAATTAAAACAAAAAAAGTAAGGAAGCAAAGAAATTATGAGTGCAGTTGCATCCGATTTAAGTACAACAGATTGAGTATGCATCCGAGAGATTCCTTCATGCATGAATGAAAGAAAAAATGTGTTTTGAGAGACATTGGTTGGGAGATTTGGGAGATATGAGTGATGAAAAAATTTAAATAAAATTTTGACTATATTTTCGATTCAAAATCTTAAAAATGTTTGTTCTTCGATGAACTTCATGATGAGCTCCGATGAAACCACCCCTCCACTTCGATATTAAGCATCAAAAAGCTGAGTCTAATGTAAAGGATCAATCTTATTCTACTGAGTTATTTCCTTTTTCCCCTTTTCCCATATAAGATATTTGACGCACTCTTCCATTTCAGACCTTGCCCTCAGTTCCTCCACCACTTGGCCATGAACCTCAACTTTGCGCACATGAAAATATGAGCTTTTACTTCAAGTTTTCCTGAAAGTAATATTTTTTGTAATATATTATTTGCATGACAATGCATCTACTGATACAATTTGCTGCAAAGCTTATGCTGTGTGTGCAGCATCTCTACCATGTGATTGTAACGCCATGAACTAAATTTTAGAGATGACAAGAGAAGCTCGTAACAATAAATTGTGATGACAGAATATACAGGTTTGACCTGTTTTATTGCAGTAGCTAGATTGAATTCAACTATGAAAAAAATGGGTTAAACCAGCAGAGCAGTTCACGTATGGTTCAATTGAAGTAGGATGAACACATTCCATATATATGAGAATATTATGAATTTATGACGTTTCAAAAGTATGAAAAGAAAAGAAATTCATGGCCATGATTAAGCTGAGCTTGAACTATTGTAGTGCAGTTTCATTTCAAAATTTATTTGACTTCCATAAATATGTCTCATTTGAATTGGCACTAAAGATAGAATTTACTTTCAAGAACTCAATCCATAAGTGCTGACCTGCTAGAGGGCAGTATATTACAATTTCCTACAAACGAACTTCAGATGTGTCTAGCAGGGCATTTGACATGGCTGACTGCAAAATCAATAATAAGAGGTAAACCTTTTGGTTTGTATAGCTTTCATCCGCAACCTTGTACACCATGTAAAACCTTCCAACTAAAATTCAAGCTGTTGGGATCTTATTCAAAGTTGAATTTAAACCCATGGACCGGTGCAGTTTCTCCAAGCCAATCCAGCATGTCTGAAAAACAAATACCACCTTTCTAGTCATGAATTTAATTTTGACCTCAATCAGCTGTTTGATTTATTTTATATAAAACAATTATAAACTTGTGTTTAGAAAACATGAATGGATAACATTACTTCAATTTACCCTTCTAAATGAAATTTCAGTGGAATCATCTGTCTCCCAAATTCACCACAATACTTAGCAGAATCTTGGCACTGACCACACATAAAAACTGTTCAGTGACTACGTTTAATCGAAAATGACATGAATGCTCACTGTAAATAACATAAATACAAAATGTTAGGTTTCCATTACACTTGCAATTCCAGTCAAGTATGAAACTGAACAATTAACTAATTTAAGGCTAGTTGAATGAATGCAATATTAATTAAGATAAATTTGAAAGGAGAAAGACAAGAAAGATAACACAGACAGAAGAAGTTTTTGATGGTTAGAGGTTGATGAAGTAAGTGAAAGAAGGAGAATTACCAGCTCATCATCCTTGCTCGTTATATCCATCTACCGTCAATCTTTATCCCACGGACATGGCAGATTTTAGGCCAAATGTGGCGGTCCTTTTTGTGGCATCGTTTTTGCAGCAAGGGACACCCCATAATAATTAATTTTGTTAGAGAGACAGGCAGCCTTTCTCCCGCGACATTCTCCAGCGTTTTGCAATTTTTAATGTACAATTCGCGTAGGGATGTGAGATGGAGAAAGCCCATGCAGTCCAGAGTCTCCAGACTTGAGAGGTTACAGAGACGTAGAGACTTAAGGGAGGGAGGCAGCAAACCCTCCTCTGGGAAGGACTTGATGCCATCACATGGTCCCCACACATCGAGAGAGGTAACCATGTCCATGCATACCCATGCTTTACCGCTCACTAGTTTCTTACAATTGCTGATCGAAACTTTTATCAAGTTAGGCGGCATACCTCCTACAGGGAATGACTCAATTTGTTGGCAGTTGGATATGTTAAGATTTTCCATCTTTGGGACAAGAGTTCCCATCTGATCGGGCAACGACTTCAACTTATCACAATCATAAACACTGAAACAAGTCAAATTGGGCGCAGACAATCCTTCTCCCAAGAATGATACAAAGTTGGGACAGTGGCCAATCTCAACAGAGTTCAAACTCTTCAACGAATCTGATCCTGAGACCAAAAGTGATTCCATATTTTCACAGTTTGTGATTCTAAGAGTAGTGAGATTTGGGAAGATAGCCAATTGAAGAGATGTCAGCGATTCACAACTATTATTTATTGACAGTGATTCCAGTAATTCGTGTTTGTGTTGCATCGGGAATTTCATTTTGGTTAAACCACTGATACGAAGAGTTTTCAGCGATGCAGGAAGACGATCACCTGGAAACAATAAGGCTGACGAATAGTTCTGTAATGTTAAAGATTTGAGGCAAGTAGGTTGGATGTCAGTGATGGCCTCCATCATGGACTCTACCATTGGGCCTCCTTCTACGTCTACACTTTCAACCAAAAGAGGAAACTCATGAAACACTACTTTCTCGCTTTTGCGTATCTCTAATGATCGAAGGGTGGGATCCCTTGGGACAGAGGAGACAAGAAGCTCGCAATTTACAATGCTTAGATATTGAAGAGCAGGAAGGTGATTTGGCAAAGCTCCCTTTAGTTTGGGGCAATCAGTTATATAAAAGCACTTAAGCACAGGAAAAGCTTTTGAATCAAAGGAATTCCACACCTCCCAACAAGGCATATCAGAAATTTCTAGACGCTCAAGGGAGGGAAAGGGTATCACAGACGAACAATTTTCCATCTTAAAAAATTCTGCATCAATAGTCTTCAGCGAATTCATGTCTGAAATATTGAGGAACTTGAGGGATGGTAGTTGTCCCATTGAAGGAAGCATGCAACAGTTGTTACAATTATATAAACTTAGACGTGTCATGTGGCAGTAGCAAAAGTTCCCCATCCATTTCGGAAATCTGGTTCCTTTATAACCATATATTGACAGCGATTCCAGGTCTTAGTGGGGTTGTAACTTGCTGAGTACATCTAGTTCAATTTGGAAGTCGATGATATTGTCATTAACTATAGACCATTCCAAGGATAGATGGGTAATATGTTTCTTATCCCTTATCCTGGCCTCCAATGCTTCTTCACCTTTGGTAACATTCTCCAGTCCCTTAATAGAAAACGAACCACGGAGGTATGGAAGTCCTCCCAGTTCTTTGATGCTATTCTCTGCATACTTGCCTGCAATATAGAAGTCCAACTTCTGTAACTGATTTAGTTTCCCCATCCTTTTAGGCATCTCTTTTATGGGAATATCAAGAATTTCAAGATAACGCAAGTTTACAAGATTTTGCATGGCACTAGGCAACTTAGTCAGCTTATAGCAAAAAGACAACTTCAAGGTTTGTAGATTGTACAAATTACACACTGACTCCGGCAAAGATTTTATACTTGTACCAGTGAGATTTACATAACGCAAATGGATCAATTGACCAATTGAATCAGGCAGAGCAAACGGACTTTGGAAGTGACAAAACGATAAAACTCTCAAGTACTTAAGCATGGACACTATAATATGTGGTGCCATTTCGTTGTTGAATGGAGAAAAGACATAATTGGTCAGCAAGAATGTTCTTGGAAATTTAACTGTGTCAAAAACTTCAATATCGGAGACTGGATCACTGAACCTTGTAAAAGACAAATGACGAGTCTTTTTACTAATTTTGGTTTCTTTTCCAAATTCATCTGTCCTGAAATAAAATTCCCCACCAATGGATGTCGCTAGGTCATGCATGAGGTCATACATTACGAAACAATTACCCCAAATCCGACTACTTGAACATTGGAAAATGGATCTCGAAAGCAAATCATCAAAATACTCGTGACAAACTTCTTCTAAAGTCTTTCCTTTTTTGGGTGCTTTTACTATATCTTCAGCCATCCACAGCTGGATCAGTTCATCTTTTATAAATTCATAATCTTTGGGGTACAGTGAGCAATAAACAAAACACCGCTTTAAATGTGGAGGGAGATGATGATAACTAATTCTGAGTGCTGGAATAATTTTACACTGACCTTCAGGAAGTTCCCAGATCTCACTTTCAAGTACATTAATCCAATCCCTAATAGCCTGCTTTCTTCTCAACATCCCTCCAAGCGATTGTGCTGCTAAAGGCAACCCATTACACTTTTTAACAATCTCTTTCCCAATCTTTTCAAGGGTTCCTCTTTTCTCATTGGCTTCTGAGAGGGGAAATGCATGGTTTGCAAATACCAACCAACAATCTTCATTTGACAATTGGTTTAGATGATGTACTTTAACAGTTTGAAAAGGGACTCTAACAACCACACTTTCATTGCGGGTTGTGACAAGAATTTTACTGCCTCTAATCCCGCTTAGAAATGGTTTTGTAAGAGTACTCCAGTTATCAAAATCCTCAATCCAAACATCATCCAAGACAATCAAGAATCTTTTTCCTTTCAGTTTGTCCATCAGGTCAAGTTGAAGGGCATTTAGATCACTCAATTTACAAGGCTTTTTGGTAATTTCCTCTATCATAGTTTTTGTGACCTTCACCATATCAAATATATCAGAAACACAAACCCATGCCTTTAAATCAAATATCTGTTCCTTCAATTTGCCATCGTTGAACACAGATCTTGCCAAAGTGGTTTTCCCAACCCCACCCATGCCTACAATAGAGATCACAGACACCTGTTCACCATCAGTGCCATCCTCTAACACCAATTGCATTATGGCCTCCTTATCTTTGTCTCTACCGTACATACCATACCCATCTTCCAGAGATGTTGGTTGAGCTTTCCATTGCTGGTAGCTCTCCACAGGAATATCTTTCAAATCAAGACTCTCCTTTTGTTTTAGAATATCATCTAACCTTTCAACCATCTCTTCCAACTTACTAATACTAACAATCTTTTTCCTGTTGAAAATGCGAGAAAAGGAATTGCTTACCTCCTTTTGGGTAGCAGCTTTAGTAGAAACTTCATCAAGTAAGTCATCAACCTCATAGATAACATCTTTGAGAAGATCGAGCCACTCTTTGACAGTGGAGTCTGTGATTTGTCTCTTCTCAGCATCAGCAAGCACAACTCTAACAACTATCAATTGGTTCTTCACCTTTTGGAGCAACTTATCAGGCTTCTTTCCCCGGATCAAGTTAACAACCTCAGGAGAGGCAAGCTTTTCGAAAAGAACGTCAACGAAAGCAGAAAGTAGCGCACCACCGACCACGGCTAATGCCATTATCTCAACAGCAAAAAACTGGGCTGGTTCTTGATGAGGGAGATTTGGCCTGGTTTAATTAACTCTCTTCAATTTACCTTTTTATGCTCCGAGAGTACCTGCTATATATCAAAATAAACCTTCGGATATGTATTAAAAATTTTGATCGTTGAGATTGAAGATGCTTAGTTGGAAATCTACCGCTTTCTCCTTTTCAAAAGGCAAAGTTCATGGTCGGATGCCTTTTGCAAATTCAGCATAGGTATATTAATTAAAAATTCAATTGTTGAGAATCAAGACTTGTTAAATGGAATACTAGTTTTTCATTTTGTAGAAGTACTTCTATCATAAATTTTCTCCAGGGTCAGGAATATAAATTTATTTCACCTACCGTTTTTCTTATTTACTTTCCTGTAAGTATATAGGAAAAATAATTATAGAAACAGAGCATATTTAATTGAGCCTGTTGCAAGTATGCTTAATGATGTAATAAATGTGGTCATAGTTTACGATGTGAAAGGCAGCAATAAAATCTCATATATAGGCAAACCAGAACTTGCATATTTCATGTTCAATTTCAATAGTGTGCCCATTTGCTTTTTGAAATCACCTTGGCTCAGCACGGTCCTTGTAGACATAATCAATCAAAAGGTCAATTCTAATGAATAAAAATTTATTTGATGATATTCTTGAATGATTTGGTTCACTTTCTTATGATACTCTTTAACTGGTTCTTTTTATTCTTCATTTTGTTATTTATTGTGGCTGCTAAATATCTTTTAGATGAAATGAAAGAGCAGGAAGTTATTTACTCATTGATAGAGCTTGTATATCAAAGGATAATGACACAATGTTTAAGCTTTTTGACCCAAATTTTACCCGCCTACGTGGCATGGGTTATTTTAATGTTTTGTAAGTATGAAAAGAGAACTGACGAATGAGGTTATGAATGGTTTGTAGGTCACGCGCTCGCACAGGAAAACTGAGAAAAAACAAGTGAAGATTGTAGTTTTGGGAAAACAGAGAGTGCGGTTTTGGGAAAGGAAAACAGAGGCGGGCTTTGTGGCTGTTGCAGCTTCCTCCACAATCGCTGTTAATCGCTGCTGCAGCTTCCTCCACAATTGCAAGCCCTAATTTTGGTGTTGTTCTTCTCCAAATCAAAGACCAACTTGGTATGTTTTACTTCCCCGATTGCAATCCCGTATTTTTGTGTTGTTCTTCCCCAAATGAAACCCTATTATCGTATGTTCTTGTTCCTCGATTGAAATGTCCTTTTTATGTGTTGTTGTTCCCTAAATCGATGCTCTCTCAATCCTAAATGTTGTTGTGGAGTGTTAATTCGAAATGTGAACGGGTTTGTGTAAGCAAAAATGCTTCGAATGTACGAATGCTTTTGAAGAAGAAGCGTTTCGGCAGTTAAGGTCGGGTGGGTACAAAATGCGAACTATAGTTGTGTTGTTGGATGTTAGAAAGTGAGTTTGTTGGTTTCGACATTTACGCTTGGGTGAGTACAAAAAGCAAATTGGATTTGTGTTGTTGGATGTTAGAAAGTTAGTTTGTTGGTTTTTGACTATGTTGTGTGTAATTTGATTGATCTGTGCCGAATTTGTTTAAATTTGGTTAATGCGTTTCATAATTTCAGGTCAGTTGACATGGGTGACGTTAGTGAAGGTTCCGAAGGTAGTGAAGGTTGTAAGGTTGGAGATTGTAGTTATATAAGTCAAATATTTTATTTTTTGTTGCTTTGTAACTTAATTTATATTTTAGTAGAATAAGTTTAACCTATGGTTTTTAATATGAATATTTGTAGATTAATTTCAAGCATTCTTGTAGAACACAATATATTGGTTTGTTGAACAAAAAGTTAAGTGTGGAGAAAAAACAATGTATTCAAGGAACACCGTTTTTGTTGTTTGTTTTGTTGCATGAAAGAGTTAAGATTAGTCGAAAGCTTCTTTGTGAGTTAATTAATGTGTGGGTGGAGAGTAGAGGAGGTTTCATGATTAACTCCGAATTTGTAGCGTTTAAGTTATTAGACGTATGTGTAGGTCTGAGGTTGAGAGTTTATGGAGATAGAATTGATTTAGAGGAGGTTGGCGTTGATAGTGTTTGTAGGAAGAAATTTTCTGAAAAAAGGTAACAGTTACTATACTATATAATTATCTCTTGACTGAGTGTGAGTGTCTTGATGTAGAAGATTACTGTCGGTTGTACATTCTGTCAGACATTTATGAGTTTCTTTTGCCTAATAGAAATGGAACAGTCTTTGTTTCACACCAGTGCAATAAGGGCTTTCTGCCCCGGTTATTTTCCACATTTTGCCTCGGGTCTGGAACCGAGGCATATTGGGGCGAGGCCAAAAGGTACCCCTTTTAGCCTCGGTTATCACCCGAAGCCATATACCCAGTTTTATGCCTTGGTTGTCTCCAAACCGGTGCCATATACCCAGTTTTTTGCCTCGGGTCAGATAGGACCGAGGCCATAGGTTAAAAATATTTTTTTTTAATTAAAATTTTCGCAGACCTTTTGGCCTCGGTTATGGTAAGAACTGAGGCCATATGTGAGTTTTTTTGCCTCGGTCTTGGTAGCAACCGAAGCATATTCCATTGCTTTTTTTTTTAAATAAATTTTCTGTTTTATATTGATTCCCACATTTAAACCTGCATATATTGTTCACACAACATATTTCACAGCAGCACAACCATAACAGAATATTTTCTCAAACCTCCATAATCCAAAAACATTTAAAAGATAATTGAAATGTACACAATCGAAATACATATATCCTAATCAATACTATTGTACATTTGAATTATGAATTTTGCAAATGCTATCCTACCAAAC
>Ga0214543_1004532_pt1 | contig 26245 bp, 9 predicted proteins | sample CNSS2metaG_FD_160094 | JGI IMG/M metagenome (GOLD analysis project Ga0214543, IMG submission 160094) | Root nodule microbial communities from cowpea collected in UCLA plant growth center, Los Angeles, California, USA - CNSS2 | ecosystem: Host-associated > Plants > Roots > Nodule | place: USA... | reverse complement strand
AAGATGCACGCAAACACATTAAATTACATAAAGTATTTCCTCAATCTTGTCCATATTAGTTGTCATGTTCTCATATCTCAAAGATCGATTCAAACGAAACATTCTCATACTCGAAGATCGATTCAAAGAAACGCTCCTCTTTTCTACTTGATCTTTGGATTAAAGAGCTATCCATGACTGTGGAGCCAATAATCATCTTTCAACGATAAGAGAGAAAGAAAGAAAAAAGAAATCCAATATTAGAAAACGGACCTGATGGTGGTGGCCATTTTCATGCGATTCGTCGATTTGTGGGCAGTGTTACAGATTTACAGATTGCGTGTCTGACTCCTTCGACTGTATCGTAGGTAACTTAGAGGTAAAGAAACAATTTCGAATTATTATTATTATTATTATTATTATTATTATTATTATTATTATTATAAAGCCTTCTAACTTCTCAATATTTTATTACATATAAAATATAATACGGACAATAAAATCGTATTTAAACAGTTAAGATTAATAAAAAATTAAAAGTATACATTACTTCTTAACTGGTTGATTAATTATTATTAATGTATGACTATATTATATTAACTATTGAGTATGTGTATTTATAATGTATGAGTTTTTAGTTTTCCATATTTATTTTAACTTTGTGAATACAAAATGTGGCTGGAATTGAGAAATTACATTGCTTTATTATATTATTTTGAAATGAGATATTATATTTCTACTCATATAAAATTTAACTATTTTTGCATTTCTCCTCATATAAAATTTAACTATTTTTGCATTTGTATTATCATGTTATTGTATTTTATTTCACCAAAATATATAAATTCGTTAAAATTTGTAAATATTTACGATTGGAAGTCAAGGAAATTTATTTTTTCTCAATAATATTTAAAATAGTAAAAAGAAAATTGTATTAGGTGTGTATTTTTATTAAATCACGGGAAGAATCATTGAATCATTTAAATCACTAACACTACGTTTCACTTCCGGTCATTTGCGGTTAAAAATGATTATGAGCAACAAATTTGTAGGTGATATTTGGTATCATATATGCATATTTGAAGGTGAGAGAAATAATACTTTAGTCACATGGTAATTTTTTTCAATCTCATTTGAGATGAGTTATTTGAAAGTGTGATACACGAGTTTTGATAATAATACTTTTGTTTAAATCACGGTATTTTCACATGCATGCACTATTATAGGAGGTGTTATAAACTTCCAAGGTAATCGAAGAATGTGGTTGGATAATGCATGGTTCGGGTTATTACGGTGAGGTTGTGGTTGAATCGATTATATAACAAAACAGATAAAGTAATCGATTTCACATGTATGAGAATAGGTTCTCTTATTGCTGGAACCGATTTTGGTGTATGAAATTATTTTTAACCTTGTTTTTTGTGTTGCATTAATAATGCACGGATTGTACAAAGAAAAACAATTATAATTAACATTTTGGCAGAGGCATGGAAACAATATGCACTGATCTTTTTAAAAACAAATCATATTTCTTAAAGAATCATATTCTCAATAACTTTTTTTTCTAAATTCACTTATTTTTATCTTAAATTCTCTCAATTTCACTTTCAAAATTCTTAAAATTTTAAAATCTACTTACTTTTATCTCAAATTCTTTCAATTTCACCTCCAAAATTCTTAAAAAAACACAAATTTAATCATCAAATTCTTTCAATCCATGGACTCACGCTCCCTCTCATTTAAATCATCTTCAAAATTATCAAATATTTTCACACATGAACACCTATAAGATATGTTATTATTTCTCATATCTCATATTTCGCGTTATACTCTATTTTTATCTCATCTTTTTATGTATTTCTTATCTCACTTTTTTGTGTAAATGTGATTAAGAAGATGTTTTTCTTTACCTACTTTCATATCTACTCCTTAAGGCAATTAGTATGATTGATGTCAACAATAGGTTTGTTAGTGTTTTAATCATAAATGTTCAATATCATGTCAGAATTCATAATTTGATTTCAGATATAAATGGAAGAATCGAAGACAAAAATCATGGTTAAGTCTAAACACGATAAAAGAAAAATAAAACAAATATAATTATATGGATAATATGTTTGATTTATATGGATAAGCAAAATCTATTATGAATCTTTTAGATTATTTTTAGGTCGGTGGAAGTATGATCGAGTATTTTTAGGACTTTAACGTGTAACTTTATAAATTTAAAATTTTTGAGTTTTTTTTTTTAAATTACTCTTTTGGTCACTCTTTCTGTCAAGTAGTGTCAAATTGGTTTTTTAATTTTTTATTTGTCTTAATTTGGTATTGATTTTTTAAAAAATGATTCAATTTGGTCATTGTTATCAATTTTGACCGAACGATGTTAAAGTCAATTTTACGTGTAAATTTGTGATCTTTTTTATTTGATAGATATTTTTGTATTTTTTTTTTATACATGACACTTCACAAATGGTCTTGACTCGAAGAGGGAGTCGATTCACGTATTTCACCATTTCCCAGGTTATTATTGTCTTTCCCCAATTCAAGGTTATGGGTTCTTTCTCTATTACGAAAGTCTCGGTGTGAAGTCCTCTACTGATTTGACTCTAGTAGAGTGTCAAGTGTCAAAATGATTCAACTTCTTTAGTTCCAATTTAGTCCCATTTTTTTTGTAAAAATGAAGCACTATTGTCTCTCTTAAATTGAGACTCAATTTTAATAAATCATTTTGACACGTAACACAAGTGTGAAGTAACATGTGTAAAAAAAATAAAAAACAAAATTTATTTTAAAAAAATTAAAATATCCAAAAAATTGTAAATTGACACTTGACATTAACTTTAACCTTATTTGGTTAAACTAATAGCAATGACCAAATTGAATCATCTTTAAAAAAATTAGAACCAAATTAAAACAAAAAAGAAAAAAAAACTAAAAGACCAATTTGACACTACTTAACAAAAATAAGAATAAAAAAGTAATTTAACTTTTATTAACAAAAAAATATATGTAATCCCAGACATTGTCTGGTCCGTGTAATTCATAAATGTTTAAAAAATGTTTCAAATCCTATAATTTAGGATATTAAATATTAAGTTTTTATATTTTTAGAATTATAATAATTGCAAATTTGTATAAATTATATTTTAAATTATATATCCTAAAATAGAAAATAAATAATATATTTTGAATTACATAATTTGAAATATATATTTATATTTCAGAGTACAGATTTTCATTAAAGATTATTATATTATGAATTGTAAAATAATATAAATTTATATTCTAAAATATATAATTCACAATATAAATTTATAAATTATACATTTTAAGTCCTAGGATGTGTTTTCTTTTAAAGATGAATTTGAGGGGATAAAGAGAGGAAAGTGTGGTTGTTTGTTTAAAATAATAAAGAAGTGAAAATGAATAAATTTGAAGATAAAGTTTGTGAAGTGTGTGAATGATTTGATAGATGTAATGAATATGAAATAATATTTTAATAGATAAAATTGTTAGATTATAGTTTTATCCCTATAATTAAAATTAGTATAAAATAAAATATAATAATTATTATTATTTTTAATATTATTAATATTATTATTAGTTTTATTATTATTAATATTATTAGTTTTAATATTATTATTATATTTGCTATGTTATTATTATGATAATTAATATTACTATTATTATTAATTATTCACAAGGTTTAATAACAATAATAATTATTATTAATTTTTAAAATAATTTTAATTATTAATTTGTGCATATTATATTTAAGTAACAACATTTTTATACATTTTTTTTCATAAGTGCATAACATAAGATCCGGAAAAAAAAATCAAACAACATTAATAAAAGGTACACTAATTGAAAGTTCATAATTGAAATAACAATACTTGTTCTAAGACATTCAACTTATTTTAATTTTTTCAATTTGTGTATTTAATAAATTGTAAAATTTTAGTTTAAATTCTACAACAAGTATTTATTTATTTTCTATCTTTATTTCAATATTATTTTGTTAGTTGGCGTTTGACATATTATTACATTTTTTTTTATTTTTCAACTTGATTTTTTATCATAATAATTATTATATCTTTTATTATTAAAAAAAAATGGATTAAATATGTTTTTGGTCCCTCAAGTTTAAGTGAATTTTGGACAGTTGGTGAGACTTTATCATTCTATTTTAGGTTTCAATTATAATTAATGATGTTCAAAAACTATTAATTAATCTCTCAATGAAAAATATTACTAATGGAACAACTATTAATAAAGGACACAATAGAATTGGTAGAACAAGTTACACACATGGCAATAAGGGTAAGTATATATGTTTTATATATGGGTTAATATTATAAGGAATTTTTAAGTGAGACGAATTCGAGGACAAATTTTCTTTAGTAAGGAGGGTACGATAGAGGACTATCTCCTAAACTTTAAGTTATATGAATTTGAGGACAAATTCTCTTTAATAAGGAGGGTATGGTAGATGAATATCTCCTAAACATGTATAAGAACAACTTTGTAGAAGAACATTTGCAATTTAAAGGATTTATGACAAGGTCGAAGATCAAAACATATCTTCTTGAAGCTTATTATGTTTCATGAATGAGAAAACTTAAAACAACATGAAGATCATGAGCACATTTGAAAAAGTTGTTAGAAATATTAATTTATGTTTCTATGTTTTTTTTGACTTTTGGCTTTCTTCTAGAAATTAGTTTATATTTTTGGGCTTTTTGTTTTCTTTTAGAGTTTATAGATTTTCTTATACTTATGTGCTTATATATAGAGATACCAAAAATTAATGTAGACACTTTTAGTTATATATTGAATTTTATTTCATTAAAGGGAGAATTATCTTTGTTTTGGGCTTTGGCCTTAGGTTCTTATGAAATATTAACATTTTTGTGGCGAATCTTTACTTAACTTATCAATCTACTAGATTGTGGCGTCATCCATTATTGTCTTATATCGCATTCTTCTCTAATTTATTTTTATTATGTCTTTTGGAAGATTCAAATTCGAAAATAATTATACTTTTTCCTAATAGTATCAGATATTATTCTCATTCGAAAATATCAAACATGTGTTTGACTATCTTAAATATTTTTTAAACATAATTCAGGCTCAATTTTGTTCTAAGAGAAAAAAAAAATACAAAGTATATTTTATGTATATCAATATTTATCAACCTACTAAGCTTTCCCTTACTCCTCTCCTTCACATATTTTTATTTAACCAACCATCATACACATATTTTGGTGCTTGAGTATAAAGTAATCATCTACTCAAAATATTTTTTTAAGACTATTTTTTGTTTTACCCATACCCATCTACATAGTAAATCAATACAACAATACAAAATTATATAAAACATTTAGTTGTTGGACTTGTCACCAAAGTGTTTAACCTATTTAGGAATATAAAACACAAGCATATATCTTCCATCACAACCACATTTCCTCAATTTCGATAATTAATAAAATGCATGTGACTCGAAATTGAACTTTTATATTACTAGTAAATTTTTGGAAAGAAGACTCATTAGATAGATGTGACACATGAGTTCAACCTATATAAAAATTAACAGTACTTATAATTTAAAACATGAATATAACGATTTTATAGGTCTTATGTGGTGTTAAATTTTTTCATCCCCCAATTTTTTTTTTGAATTTTTTTTATATATATATTTATATATTTTTTAAAATTATATTTATATATTATTTATATTAAGTTTATATTATAAAAAATTATAATAAAAGATGAAATAAAAAAAATTAATAGAGACATTGATTTATAAAAGAGATTAGGGTTTTTTTTTTTCTGGCTATAAGATTTTTCCACCATGTAAATTATCATGGAAGTGTGTGAAAAGAAATAAATACAAAGAGATGGATTAGGAAATAGAGGTTGAGAAACACATAGATTGAGATTGAAGTATACATTCTTGCATGATCTCTCACATATAACGATTAGTATCTTATTATGATTCATGTATATTAAATTTATGATTCTTGTTAGGATGTTTCTCCCAAATTAAGTTTATCTCAAATTAATATAAACCCTAATTATGATTTTAAGGATTTTTTTTATGAAATTTGTATGAACCCTAATTATAATTTTTTTCCAAATTATTATAACCCTTAATTATGAAATTTAGGGATTTTGTGTTCTTCCGTGCCTATGGTAATTTTTTGTAAGTTTTGAATTTATACAATGTTGCTTATTTAATTAAAGTGGTATGAGTTTTGTTATGTTTTATAGTGTGACAATTGTGATTTGTGAATATAAATTTTATTTTTTCTAGATAAGCGAGAGGTGATAAATTTACATTAGAAAGATTATGATAAAAAGTAAAAAAATTGATTTTTTTTTTTAAAGAGGAAGGTTTGGGATAAAGATGAAAAAAATGCATTTACTTTAACTAAACTTGAGAAATTTAATGAAAACCAAGAATTCAAGATAATAAAAAAAGAAATCTCTAAAGTTCTTAGAGTTACATATAATGAATTTAAAAATTCATTAGAACTTGATCCGGGAAAAACGACCTCAAATTTGACAATACCACAAAATCAAATTGATGAGGTACGAAGGACTTATCTAAAATGATATTCATGGTTTGATATCATGATATAATAGCGAATGATAATAATATTGTTTTGAATTCTACTATTATGTGTGCTTGTTTTAAGTAGAGGAAATAAAGAGAAAAGATAAAGAGTTTTTTTTTCTAACTACAAACAAATTATATATAACAAATCTAATTTGACACTCTTATAATTTTTGTCTAAGTTCTGCCACTATATATATAATGATAGACATTTTAAACTTATGTGTTTAAAAAATATGAATGTTTGAAATCTAAAATTGAAGAAGTTTTCTTGAACAATAAAGGTTTTGGCGTCTTATAATGAAGAGGTAGAAAATTATGTATGGGAAATGCTTCTCAAAATGTAAAATACTCTTCACCATCTATTCAAAGTTAAATTTGAGGTATTTTCTTGTAAGATGTAAAATGAAAACAGAGATAAAAGATTGGTAATTAAAGTTTTTGTTTAATTGTTGATAAAACATCAAAGGGTACTTAAAAGAGAGCAAATGTGGTAAAAAGCTTCTTTGACTTCATACACATACAACATACTAAATATGGTAAAAAGCTTCTTTGACTTCATACACATACAACATACTATATTATTTATTGTAAGCCTTTGTCTCAATTAAGTGATGAAAAATGGAAGAGTGGAAAAAGAAAATAGAAGTGAGAATTATGATAAAAAGTAATTTTATTTGAATTTAGTGAAAGAATTTTTGTATGATATGGAATAGAACAATATATACCATAGACACATTTGCATTCACTTTTACATTAGAAGCAGAATTTCAAAGACCCAAACCCTGGTTAGGGTTTAAGCACAACCCGGCAAAAATGGCGGCAAGGTACACCATTCTCAGAAACACCGCAAGAACCCTTTTCCAACACCATCAATCTCCTCTTCAACATTCTCTCTCTGCATTTCCGTTAATCAGAACCCTCCATTCCCTCGTTGCCCCACACTCTAGCACTACTCAATTTCGTAGCCCTTACTCTGGAACCTTCCGAGGCATGGTCTCCGCCCCAAACCGTAATATCCACGAAGCTCCTTCGCTCACCCTCGATAATCGCGTTCCCGCTACCGTCATAACTGGTTTTCTTGGCTCTGGAAAGGTGTCCCTTTCCCCTCATTTTATTTTCCTCTGTAGAACAAAGATAACGGTTTGCAAAGAGAAAACCATAAAATTAACAAAAATAGATTCAGAGGACTTCATTTAATCACCACATATAATGAACTGATATGTGTTTTGTTTTGTTTTTATGTTTTTTGTTTTTATTTTATTTTGAGTTTTAACGAAATGAACAGTTAATAACTGAGTTTTGGGCAATGCAGACTACTCTCCTTAATCATATTCTCACATCTCAACATGGTAAACGGATCGCCGTAATTGAAAATGAGGTATTGAATTCTACATTACGTGTCTTTGTATCAAGTTCCGTGTAATTGGATGATGGTCTAGTCAATTTTGATTGAAAATACTTAATTTCTGTAATTACACTTATTTTGAATTAGGAGTAGTCTTTTTTGCTAACTGTGATAGATGTTTTGGACCATATATAGGTCATGGCATCGCCTAGGTGGCTAGAGCTAAATTAGTCACTAGCAGTTGTGTTTGTTGAAAAGATTATTGGCGTCTTATTTATTTGGAGTTGGAGCAATTGTGAAGTAAGCGAAGAATCTGAGTGCTTGGAGTGTTTTAAAGGATTTACCCTTGTAATGTTTTGAGCTTAGTGTTATTTATGAATTTGACTCGTTGGCGTAAATGCAGTTTGGTGAGGTTGATATTGATGGGTCACTGGTTGCTAGTCATTCTTCTGCGAGTGAAGAGATTATCATGGTTAACAATGGTTGCCTCTGCTGCACTGTACGAGGAGATCTTGTCAAAATGCTGTTGGAACTGGTTAGGAAAAAACGAGACAAGTTTGATCATATTGTTATTGAAACAACAGGTTTGTAAATTGCTCTACTCATGAGGAACTTACTCAGTAGAATTGAGGTGTTGGAGGTTGGACTTTATTTGCAAGTTGAAACTAAAATGTGCAAATTGTCAAGTAGCATTATCCTTGTGGCAGTATGAAGTTCACGTTGTTTATTGTTTAGGGGTTAGGGGTTATGGCCTATGGCTTAGGGTTTATGGTTAGGGTTTTAGGGTTTTGGATCTTATGTGAAGAGAAAGTGAAAATATATTTGTATTTTAGTAAAAAGGATAATCTCAAGAACAGTTTGTAGACCCAATGAGTTATTCTCTTATCTTAGGGTGTGTTTGGTTCAGTGTTGAAGAATTGATTCTAGCTGAATCAATTCTTCAACGCAGAAACAAGAATTAGTTGTTTCTCATTCTTGCAGCAATTTTACTTGTGTTCATCTGGAACTTGGAATTCTTTTATGGATTTTCCTTCATATTTCTCAAAATTTGTTTGGAAGCTCAAGGGTGTGGTGATAAAATGTATGTTCTGTTGTTAGCTTCATCCGTTAGGTGTATGAAACAGTTCAATATAAAGTAAATTTTAGTGCTTAAAGTTTAAACTTTTTTCCAGGTCTTGCAAAGCCTGCTCCTGTTATTGAAACATTTTGCAGTGATGAACTGGTCTCACAACATGTGAAACTGGATGGAGTTGTGACTTTGGTTGACTGCAAGCATGCCATGAAACATTTAAATGAAGTGAAACCAAGATTTGTGGTTAACGAGGCAGTAGAACAAGTTGCATATGCTGATCGTATTATTTTGAACAAGGTAAGCTTCTGCCTTTAAGATTCCATGGTAGTATTGTTGTGTTCTTTTCTGCTTCCTTTTGTTCCAGTATTGACTTCTAAGATATTTGTTGCCATGTTTCTAGATTCTGATTATTTTTAATTGCTTTGCAGATAGATTTGGTTACTGAATCCGAGTTAAATATATTGACTAACAAAATTAAGGTGCGTTGTGTTACTTGTGGATCCTCTACACATTTTATTTCTTAATTGAACTAGGATGGTAACAGAATTCTATTTAGCAAGTAAAAAAGGTGATGTGTATTTGCGATAAACTAGGATCATGAAATGACTTTATGTACATGACTTGTGCAAATTTCATCAGAGCTCAACATGCCCTTAGTGACGCCATATTTTATGACTATATTTCTATTTAGTGGTGTATGGATGGGGATTGGTAGTTAGATTGGATTAAATATAGAATGTGTTATACGGGCTGTATCTAAACCATTTTTTTTTGTTGATAGATATTTGACACTAGTTCTTTCTCTTGTGTTGATTTTCCAATATGGATTATACCTGTAATTTTGTACTAAATTGTAATCCTTGTTCTACGGAAACCTGTCATATATGTGATACCTTTCACTGTGAATGTGTATTTGTTTGAGAAAGACAGTAGGAGAGAAATTCAATTATTTTTTATGAAAAGGATCAGATTGACGTCTGTTGATTTTCTTTTATATGTTTTTTGATGGATCAAATTCTTTTCGATAAATGAATCAAGTTGTTCTTTGATTTTTGTTTATATGTTTTTTCATCAGCTTATATTGCATTGTGTATGGATATACATGGCTCCCCAAGCAATAGTGCTTATGGAAGTAGTTCATTTTTGTGAATTGTTGCTAGCACATCAATGGGATTGCACAAATTACGCAAGCTAAATTTGGATCTGTTGACATAGACTTTGTTCTTGGTGTGGGAGGATATGATCTTGAGAGGTAATAGGTGTTCAATTTGTTATTTCTTCTAACTTATTGCTACCTTGATTTATATTTTAAGTCCAATTATAGTACTTGATATGTACCCCTTCTTGCCATCCTCTCCTTTTCATTCCTAATTAATATGGCTGAGTATGATAAATCACGATGCATGTTTATAATACGAAATTATCTATTTTTCAATCGAATGTGTTGTCACTGCAGAATTGAATCTGAGGTACCTGGAAAATGTCCATCTTCTTCAAGCCATCGGAATGATCATGGACATGGTAAATTTTCTAAACTCTTTTCCCACTTTTTTCGTATGTTTTCAACTGTGTTGTTAGCGCAAGATGTAAAAAAGGTCAATTATATTCAAATGGAAAACAGAGGGTGTTGCTGGACCATGTAGAATTGATTGAATACCATTTATCAAGGCGCAAACACTACAATTGCATTGTTGCTGGATCCTTCTCTTTCTGAAATACTAATATAGAATTACTGAATAGTGAAGTGGATGTCTTCCAATAGAAAGTATAGCATTTATATTTGGCGCATTTTATTTAGGACAATAACTCCTTGGCATGGTATTCACCCGATAAAACCTAGAGAACTTCTCTATGACAGAGTGTCCCTCCATATCAATCATGTAATCATCTGAACAAAGGAAATATGATCGAATAATTATCAAAGCATCTCTAATATTTTCACCAAGGGACCATAAATCCAACATAGCCAAGTACCTTAGTAAGTTATTCCAAATTAAATCCTTAGATAACATAATAAACCAAATTGTAAACCCTATTTTTGAAATTAAAAGCCCTAAATAACAGAACTGGTAACACGATTGACATTGTTCCCTCTAGACTAGAAGGACTTTCTGAAGATCCAAAATGACTGAAATATATACTGGGGCAAATGTCCAGCAAACGAAAATCATCTTCTAGGTCTTGTATAGTATCCCTAGTAGGATGTTTCCTCCACTTACAATACAAAGTATTGATGAAAAGTAGTAGCATAGAGTTTTCATATTCATGAGAACGTCTAGATCTCATTTGATGACTGAGTGTTAATGGAAACCGAGTCCTTCAGAAGATGTGAAGCCTGTAGAAAGCAAAACATATACGGGGGATAATAATGAAGGCTTAAGTATTCTTTTGGAAAGGTCTTAGTTTCTCTATATTGAAAACAAGACTGATAGTCAGTCATCATATTACCAGGCAAATCAAATTAATATGCACTGGACCTTGAATTATAGCCAAAATAGGTAGGAAACGGACTTAGAACTCTAGTATGCTACCGTTTAAATAAGAGGAGGGTGAAGGTAAAGATACCTGTTAGCATAATATAGACACTGATATTAAAACTGAGTAAAAAATGCACCGCATCCCTAAGTTTATTAATTACTACTCAAACCAAGGTTATGCTTATGTTGACACTGGACTCCCTTGTCCCCCTGTCCAATCCTAGATGAAATTCATACAATATGACAACAACAACAAAGGCTGCACAACTTGATTGATAAAATAGGTTTCCAGAGTATTTTTAAACATTTGTTGTGGTGCTGCATGACTTGATCTTTCCAATATATCCACAGAACACGAAGGGCATCACCATCACCATCATGACCATGTGCATGACTCTGCTGTCTCCAGTGTCAGTATAGTTGCAGAGGGAGCTCTTGATCTTGATGAGGTAATTGTTGCTCCTTTTCTTTTTAACCCTTCACAAAATAGTCTAAAATCACTGAATCGATTCATGTGCATTTGGCGTTCTATGCTTCAACCTTTACATCTTCAGTGCTTTTGTTAATGGCTGATCTTATCCTCATTTTCCTTTTATATGATGGTCTAGGTTGACGATTGGCTTGAGAGAGTGATTGAAGAAAAAGGAGAGGACCTCTACAGAATGAAAGGTGTCTTGTCAGTGGATGGTTCTGATCAGAGATATGTGTTTCAGGTTCTCTCACATGCTATCAATACTCAATTCAAAACTCAATTGAAACATTAAAATTCCTTACACCATTTTCCCTAATACTTTCAGGGGGTGCATTCCATGTTGGATGGCTGTCCAGGAAAAACATGGGAACCTAACGAGAAGAGGATAAACAAGCTCGTTTTCATTGGAAGGAATTTAGATGAAACCGCCCTTAGAAAAGGCTTTAGAGGTTGTATAGTATAGCATTACAAAATTATTTCTCAGGTTCTGAAGCAGCAGCATCCTTGATTTTAGAATCTGGATGGATTGACAGACTCACTTATTTTGTAGTATGAATAATTATATCATAGCATTGCCCACTCGGGTCAAATTTGATTTTAATGTATTATCACGACCAACAAATTTTGACAAGTATAAAAAGTAAGAGTAACATGATTTGCTGAAAAAACATAGGTTCTAATAATCTCGTTTAAGAGTTAAATTTAGGTTTTTATTATCATAATTATTTATATATTATCGTTTAAAACAAAACAATTTTGGCTGAAGATTAAAAGATCAAATAAATAGTTGAACAAGTGTTCATTACTATTAGCTAGTGTTCAATGAGAGATGGAGAGAGTAGTGTTGAATGTTATATAATTATATACATGCATATTTAGGATTATTCTTTTAAAATATATGATAATTTAATAAAGTTATGCAACTTTTTAAACATTTACATGATTTAGATATATTTATCTTGAACACTTACGTTAACATTTAAGTAGTAATATTTATTTTTCCATGTGTAAAGTAGAAATGACTAGGATTTATTTGAGTTTAAAATAAAGATTTGAACTGATTGATTAATTCAGTTTATTTGATTTGGGTTTTATTGTAGTTTTAGCTAATGTGAACTAAATTGATCAATTGGGTTTGTTTTTGTTCAATTTACGAGGTCATGATAAAAAAAATATTATTTCTAACTATTATCTATTTTTGTTTTATATTAGCATAAGATAAAAGTGTTTCTTATTTCTTTAATAATTAAATATTACTTTGGCCAATATTTGATTTTTCTATAATGATCAATTTGTCTGTTTTACTATTCTTTTATTCATAACATGATAAGAAAATACATACATAATAAATATAAATCGGGAATAACAAATTGTCGTTGATGTGAGTGTGAGTGGTCATTAGACTTAGTTTTTAAACAAAAATTTCGTAATCGACAAATTCATTAGATATTTTGTAACAATAACATACTCTGAAGAAGTGTTTATTTTACCATAATTTTTCTTTCATAATGGTACGAACAAAATTACAGTTGAAATAGATACATTAATCATTATAAATATAAGTAGTCAAGGTAGGGGTTGGTCCGATTGGAGAAGGAAAAAAGATTCGGTTAAAAAATATATTTCAGAAGTATCTATTTTTTTTTTAAATAAATGGATAAGATATTGTGACAAAATACAGTACGTACTTTGTAACAATAATATAACTTATAAAAACATGAAAGCAAAAGGATCTAAATTAAATATTCAAAAGTTTTTCTCAATTAACATATCCCAAGGATTACAAAAAATCCGACCGTACTTTTAACAAAGATCGGTTACTGGATTCTTGTACTAAAAACTGTACAAGAAATCTTTACATCATGTTCTTTTAGTTTTGTTTTAATGTTTTCTACCTTATCAGTTGGCAAAGAGTTCCAAAACTTGAATGTTGATTCAATTCAATAGCTTTGATACGTGTTTTGTTTCACTTCGTAGGTATAAAAGTTTGACCTCTAGAGACTTGTCTGAATGCTTAAACCAGAATGAAATATCTGGAGAGATTTTCCTTTTTCTCAAGTGAAGGTTAAACATTGTAGAACTTGATTTAAATTGTTGTGTTATTCTCCTATGTAGTCAATTAGTAAAGAGCAAGTTTATGGAGGATACTAGAACTTCTTCTTGAAAGAGATCCAATTCAAAGTAATTTTGTCGTCATGATCTTTAAAAAAACAATAGAGCTTATTTAATTTAATGATAGAGTAATTAAACTCGTAAACATTTCAAGATCAGAAAAATCCACTTTCCCCATCACAAAAACATCCCTTATATTAAGGTTATTTTAGCTAAAAACTGTGTTCATGTTTGAATCACAGAACAGAAAGAGTTCTTTTTACACATAAACTTTTAGGTACTCATCCATGCGTGTGTAGTTCACTTCAGGGTAAAGTTCGGAAGCTTCTGCACCCTCTTCTCCAATTTCAAAATTTGTTAAACACCCCTCATAGAATATATGATAAAAGTGTCCAATCCCTACTTGAAGTTTATAATCCAACCCTGCAAATCAAATTCACATCAATTAGAAATCAAAAACGAATGGTCTAAGAAAATAAAGTTACTTTCCAGATAAAAATTATGTGTTACCTTTCAGTGTTGTAAGAAAGCCTTCTGGAGGTATGTATGTCTTCTCCAATTCCTTTCCAATGAGTTTCTCCCAAATTCCAATAAGCTCTGCCTGGGAGAGAATATTTTGTGGTGGCCTTAGGTACAATGTTTTGTTAAGGGTTCTTGGATCATCTATTGCCTTGACTGTGTATGCTGCAACATCATCTTCATCCAGAAAAACAGCTGAAATCATCACAGAAATGTCAGAATTAAAGACAAACCATTTTACTATGTTAGAGATACTCAAAAACCTTAATGTGGTGACTCAAAGAACAAAATCATTTGTTGAAACATTGGTATTGACCTTTGAGAGTACCATCCCCAAAGAGATGCACCTTGTCCCTTGGAGGGACAAAAGACCCCATCTGAGAGAGGCTGCCAGCAAAGTATCCAGCAAAAAGGTTTGCAGAGATGTAAGTGAAAGGGATGTTGGCTTCTTCTATTGCTTTCCTCACAGCCATTTTATCTACAAATGTTACTCTTCCTGGTTCTAATGCATCTCCCATTCTTGCTGGGTCTAGTCCAAATTCTGAAGGCAAGAAACGCTGCAAGGAACACACCAACAATGTATTATGATATTGTTTAGTATCAGCCAGAGAGTGGAAACAAAAATTACTAATGGAGCTACTAAGAGTGTGATTCCAGTAATGTAACTGGTGTAATAAATAAAGAAACAGTACATGTTTAAAAGTGTAAAGTTATGTACTTAATCCAGCATAGTTGAACTAATTCTTCTGATTTTCATCATATCAAAGTAAAATAAATAACCCTTTTATATGAATGATGATCATGCTAAAAAACAGTGCTTTAACAAAAGTACCTAATTTCTCTATTATTTTATGCATGATGAAGAGTGAAAAATGTTACTATATGAAGTGTATTTGTCTTGTGCAGTAGGTAAGGGAATCACTCCACATGCAAATGCTCGATTAAACCAAAATCTGAGGTAATAGATAAATAATACATTACTGTCAAACTCTTAAAACTCTTAAAACATTTGTAAGTGATAAATCATAAAAATAAAGTGATAAAACTGATAAATTGAAGGTTTTGATACAAAAAAAAAAAAAAAAAGGGGGGAAAGAAGAAAAAAAAAAAAAGGGAGGAGAAAGTTAACATTCCCAGCTTCTTTGATGGCATCGACGAGTTTGAGCTGCAAAGTGATGCAGTGGGTTCTGAAATGAACACCAGAGATGGCACTGATGACAACATCGACCTTCTTGACAGCATCCACAAGGCTTTTGTGATCAGAAAAGGAGGCTTGAAGAAGATGAGCACCCTGTTTCTTGAAGGAGAGAAGCATCTGCAGCTTTTCAATTTGAAGACCCAATTCTGGGCGTTGAACCACATAGGTTTCATGCCCTTCTGCCAAACATGCCCTTACTATTCTTCTCCCTATGTACCCTGTTCCTCCCACCACAAGAACCTTGCTTTTCCCCATTCCTTCACTTCAAAAACTGCTTTTCAATAATTGATTATTCCCTTTGCTCTGCTTCTGCTTCTTCTGCTACTGCTAATAATATATATATAAGAAATGGGGGAGGTGGGTAGCTGGGTAGGTGGGGATCCATCTCAGGTTGACTATGTTTACTGACTGAGTTAGCCAATTTTGAACAAAAAAAGAGCTTTTTTGACTTAGTTTAGTGAGTTTCTTGTTGGAATGTATAGATAATGATGATGTTTATTTAGTTAAGATTACATTATGGTTTAGTCTAAAATACTATGTTTTTTTTTTTTTTTGTTTTTCTTTTTTTTACAGAGTTTATTGATTTCACTTGGCAGAATATTTTCTTGTGTTTACACTGTAACAATAGTTTTTACTCTGAGTTACATATTTAATTAATGGTTGAAAAACCATTCCTAAAAAGCTTTGTTCTCGTTGGTGGCAGTAAAAACATGAAAGGCAAATAAATACGTATAGGTAAGATCTGTGAATATTCTAAAAGATTTGAAAGTGGTTGATAAAAAAAAAACGAATACCTTTTCTCTTAAAATAATTTCCTAATAAGAAGAAAGATAATAACGATGTACAATCTGGAAAACCCAAACGTGGGAAAAGATGAAAGTGAGAACTTGATTTTAAAGGTAGGTACATTCATGAGAATGAGATAGTTACAAATTTAATTTTAATCAATTCAATCCATTTAAGCTGAATTTTACATGCTTGAATTTAACTATGTTTATATTAGATTGCTGGTTTTAATTTTTTAAATCTGTGAATTTTAGTGAAGGACATGAATTTTTATTAAATACTTCAATGTTATTTTATTATATATATATACAATGTATTAAACTACAAAATATAGAATATTAGTGAATAACAATTGAAAAATAATCCTTCATTTTATTAAATATAAGATATAATATATAAAACATGATGAAAAGATCACATTATCATAAAAAATAATAAGTTCTGAAGTGATTTTCACCGTGTTTTTCTAATTTTTTAAATCTGTGAATTTTAATGAGGGACATGAATTTTTATTAAATACTTAAATGTTATTTTATTATATATATATATATATATATATATATATATATATATATATATATATGTATGTATGTATTAAACTACAAAATATAGAATACTAGTGAATAACAATTGAAAAATAATCCTTCATTTTGTTAAATATAAGATATAATATATAAAACATGATGAAAAGATCACATCATCATAAAAAATAATAAGTTCTGAAGTGATTTTCACTGTGTTTTTCTAATTTAATTTTGAATAAGTTTAAATATTTAACTCTGATTGGTCCAACTTAAACAATCTCGTTTACAATTAAATTGGTTTTAAAAAATCATAATTGTATTGGTTTTATTTGAGTTTTAAAAAAATTCTACATAAACTCATTATACAATCATGATTACATTCAATCATAGATTTATCCATAAACACATGGTAGTTTGATTCAAATAATGTGTATCTGTCCATGTTTTCTTCCTTTTATAGTATTTCGCTAAAAGAAACCTCTGCTATTGGCCTCGTTCGTTGGTGTTCTCTCTCAGACCCTGACACCAAGACACAGACTTTTATAATCACTGATGTCACATCTCCACCTTACTCATCATAACATCCTTTCTACCTTCCAATTTTTACACCTATCACCCTCTTTTCACTCTCTGCTGCTTCTCATTGAAATCATTCATACTGCTGTTGCTGTAGATTGGAGAGCCATAACAATTTGTAATCGCTGAATCATTGGGCTATCTCTTCTTCTTTTTCATCCAAACCAATCAATCTTTGCTTATGATGTACCATATCATTACAGTAAGTATAGCAAACCCTTTTTTCTTCATCATTATTCTCTTCCTTTAGGATTTCTTAAGCTCCGTTATATCCCATGTAGAGTACCGAATTATTTATACAATTGGGTTTAGTTTATAATTAAAATCCCACTTGCTTGCACAAATACACAATTTGTCTCTGTTATGCAAGAGAAGCGAAAGAAATGTACTTTAGATTTAGTCGGAAGCAGAAGATAATTGGTTAGATTTATTTGGGTTTTTGAATATGAGTAATTTAGATTTACTTATAGATGGATCTTCTTATCTTCTTTCTCCCAGTATACAGTTTTTGGCATTTGGGTTTGGTGGCAGGTTTTCTTTGTTTTAGTGTATATTCTGACCATTAATTGTTATAGATTATGACTTTTATACTCAGTTAGTTTGCTCCGTGGAACTTGAATTGTGTTTTCCCTGAAAATGAACAATTGAAGTTGACACTTGATATCAGTCTTTCTACAAGGGAATCTTAGCAGAAGAATTGGGTTAGGGTTGCTTGATTAGCAAACTTCTAGCTATTATGACTGATAAACATTATACTGAATCTTTGATCCAAGGAATTGCAATTGGAAATTTGAAATTGACTGTGTTTTCATCCATAACAGGATTAGTTGGTGGGTGTGGAAGAACATTTTGTAGTGGTCAACGATTTGCTTTGAAGTGCTAAAGAATCATTGAAAGATCCAGTTGAGTGAGTACTAGGAAGATGGGGTCTTTCATAGGTCATATATTGCCAGGGACCTTGTTTCTTCTAGTTGGGGTATGGCATATATGGGGATCTGTAGTAAGGTATGTATCAAATCCTAAGACATTCAGAGTCCATGTTTGGAATCCAGTACCAGGATTTAATGGGAGACTCAAGCACTTGGAGCTCTATGTCATTTCAATTGGTGCTTTCATTGACTTGTGTGTGGAGCTTTTGTTAGCAACCCACCTTAGGTTTTTTGTAGATGGATCCTTGAACACCACTTACTTCAACAACTTTGAGCACTCTGGAATGCTTCTAATGTTTCTTATCTATGGTGTTGTTGCCCTCTTCTCGGAAAAGACACGGTTAGTTTTTGCTCTCGTTCTTATTGTTATTGTGTGGGCCATTTCTTGTTAATCTTCATTACCAATCTCCATTCTCCAATACCTGTAATATTGAACACCTATATTGTGTAATGCAATTTTAAAGTCTTGGTATCCATCCCTTAAGAATAAATATTTCCCATGTCTTTTTGTCAAGCCAGATCAATGCCCTTAATTGATACAAATCTATCTTTTCTGTTTTCTTATTTTTTTCTGGTCTGAGAAATTGAATGCCGGATGATTCTAATGTTTTTAAGGTTAGCTTAGTTGGTTCTCTTCGTATTATGTTTCTGGCATTTTCTTTTGCAAAATGAGTTAGCAATCTCTAGAGCCTGTTAAGAAAACCAATATGTTGCTAATGGAACTTTAATTGTTGGTATCCATCAGTTAAGATAAGTTGTTCTAATCTAAAAAACAATGAATGCTGCAGTGCTGCTTCAATGTGTCTCTAGTCGTGATTAAAAAGTTTCTATTAATTTGTTCCATCTGATGTACTTTGGAAACTAAAAAAAAGATAAAGCAGGGTGTTGATATCATCCTCCTTGTGTTGCTTTGAAGAGAGAACACACCACTTCCCACTTCTACCTTGGAAACTCAAGTTTCTTGGATGGTTTTGCTTGCGCATCACTCTAATGCTTTTTGGAAATTGGTTCTGGAGAGTCTGATACTTGCCAGTTTGTTCAATTTCCACAGACCCATGTTTCCCTAAATCTTAATTTATTCATTAAGTGCTGCTTTTTTAACGTGTTAACTCTTTTCCATTCTGATTTTCTTGATTCTCTTGTGTAGATATCTTCCCTTGCCGGTTGGTGCTCTCTGTTTGATTGCTGCCACAGCATTCTGTGCAGAGTATGTTCTATTCTACTTTCACTCAACAACACACGAAGGCCTTGAGGGCTATTACCATGTCCTCCTTGCTTTCCTCATTGGCCTTTGCATTATAGCTTCAGTTGCTGGGGCCCTTTTGCCAAACAGCTTCCCAGTAGATTTATGCAATGGCATTGCTATTACGCTGCAAGGAATCTGGTTCTATCAAACTGCTTTTGTTCTTTATGGTCCCATGCTACCCTCTGGTTGTAGGCTCAACGATAGTCACATCACATGTCATGCAAAAGAGAGTGAGGTTCGGGCTGAACTGCTTGCTAATTTTCAACTCTTTGTTGCAGTCCTCACTGTTCTTGTAGGAACTGTAGCATCCTATGGCTTTGCAGCTTCAAGATATTTGCCAAATGTGAAGAACTTGCAACCGATTCAAGTTGAGTTAGACAAGGAATGAAGTTCCAATGCAATGCAGAATGGTTTGACAGTGACAGATAATTTTTTTTCTTTAAATTTGCTGTCAGAGATTTGTTCCTTAAGTTGATATATTTTGAAATATATCAATCTCTTAAACAAATCTCGTTGCTTTCACTAGTGATTGACTCTGTGCTGGGAATATCTGAGTAAAAGAAAAAAGAGATGAGGAATGGAGTTGGTTTTGCAGTATATTGACAGTGTTTTTTTCTTGTGCATATTGAAGTAAAAGAGTCCAGTGTGTGGTGAAGGAAATGAAATTTTTGGAATCAAATGTAAAATAAGCAGGGAAAATGTTGTTTTTTTATATGGAAACTTTTGCTTTGTAAATTTATGGAGTGAGTTTCCGTGTATTGTACTTCAATTCATGCTAATGTATATTCTTTACAGGGTTAATTTAAGTCCTCAAACTAAACGTTTTTGGTTTTGCTCTCCCATTTTTTGAAACTCGTGGAATTGGTTCCCATTTAGGATGCCCGTTAGTTTTTTTTTTGAGCTGGCAGACGGAGTTCCACGTCACACGTTATTCTTAAGGGACAGTTCAGTTACAGTGAAACGTGGAAAACGAAAATTAAGCTTGACTGAGAAGCTGTGGTTACGTTAATTAGAGAGTGCAGAGAAAAGGAATTCGAAGAGACCCTTTGCTAGCTTGACAGTGGGAGTGCGACTATTATTTTCGAAGACGAGCTTGAGAGTGGGATTATGAATTGGAATAAGGTTCTGATTTTGAAAGAAAAATTGGAGGTTTTGGTTTCCAGCTCAAACACAAATTGGGAGGTTTGTGTCACGAAGTTCTTTGACGAAGGTAAGTGGTCAATTATTTCATTATTGTTTTCCATTTTTTAGTTCCATTAGGTTAGGGAAGAAGAGGTTCGAGAAGAAGATGGTAGAGAAGAAGAGGGTAGGGGAGAAAAGGTTTGAGATAGACTTGATGAGAGTGAAGAAGAAAGGGTTGTTGATGATGATGATGAGTTTGGCATGGATAATGACAGAGTTGCACATGATGTGCCACGTAGAAATTTTCAGCAGGTATTGGAGAGGTGGAAAAGATTGAAAGCAAAGTCCAATTTGGTTAGGAAAAAGAGAGATGCTGGTGAAGGGTCATTTGTGACTAATGACTGCATTGGACAACATGAAATCAAATGAAGAAACACAACTCCACAAGTTATAGGGTCCCAAGCAAGTAGCAATGCATCCACTAGACAGCCCATGTGATTTGATTAATTGTAACTCTGTAGTTGGTTTGTCGGTTTAAGTGTAAACGTTGTCTTTTTTGTGTACATGTATGCATTATTGTCACCCACTAATGGAACACTATAGCAGTGGATAGGCTTGTGGTGGACCACCTTTTGTTGCAGACACCACTTTTGATGTAGGGACCACAATTTGATCATGAACCACTACTAAAACATTGCAAACATTATGCTTTTTGTAATGACTTATCAATTGTTTAATTCATATGGTTGCAAGGTCCACTTTATGTCTTAGCCAAATTTATAACAATCTTCACATAAGCCAGATTTAAAACAAACTAATATGTCATTAAAAAAATGGCCAAAAGATTGATAATAGCACAAGGGAAAAAATGGTTAACTATGTAGCAGATAAATGAACTGACTTTCCAAAGATTGAACACCAATTCAACAACAATGCAAAATTAGTGGACAACAATTTCTCATCTCATTCAGTAATAGCAAATTCCCACAAATACATTACCTATCCAAAACAACCCGTAAAACTTAAAAAACCATCACTGCCACAGCTCACAACTACATACCTAATTAAAATTCACCTTCAACAAGAACATAACCACAAATACAACTGTAAACGTCCATGACATAACAAATAAAAATTGCAGGAATTTCCCTAATCTTCTCTCTTTTTGCAATTTCCTCTTCAACTTCTCATTTTTCTTTGTCAATTCCAGGATAACTTTCTCCCTATCCAAGCAAACTTCATATTCTTCTACTATTTTTCCGCTGTTAGCTTCAATTTCATATTCTTTACCTTCGAATTCAGATTCCCCTTCATTAACCCACTAAAAATAGTTATAGTGTGAATTGGACTACAAAAAAAAAAAAAAAAAAAAATTAAACCATTACCGTAGATCAAACTCAAGCAAAAGTAATGGAATTTGTTATACTTACAACCCAATTTCTACATCTCCAAAATAATCTGCCATTGTTCTTCACAGTAGTTGCCTTTAGGAGTAACAATCTTTCCCCACACCCACATACTTTTGATGTTATTTCCAAAGACGAGGCACAACTCCGCGACATTTTCGAACCAATCTTCCTCTGCGTAAAATTGAAACATTTGCTACCACTTTTGATCACTGACTCAAGACGAATGTTGTTGTCTCACTTTCCCCAACAGGAACCAATCTTCCTCTTCAGTGACACTCCTTAGCACCTTAGCACCGTTCCAATCCTCAAATCATAATGTTAGGGTTCTAATCCTCTCTTTGAAGCTTCTGAGTAAAATAAAGTAATTAACTTTTATTTTGCCACGTTTCATTATAGCTTAATTGACCCTTAAAATAACGGTTGACATAGAACTCCGTTTGCCAGCTCAAAAAAAATACTAACGGCGTCCTAAAATGGGGACCAATTTCACGAGTTTCAAAAGATGGAGACCAAAATAGATTAAAATTTGAAGGAATGATCAAAACCAAAAACGCTCAATAGTTTGAGGATATAAAACATAATTAACCCTTTTTATGACAAGTAATACCGTCAGTATTCAGATCTTGAAAAGGGAATAAAATATTATTTTTTAGTTTATTAAAATTATGCAAACATTTTCTTACTAATTCCTATTTGTGGTGCATAGCAAGTAAAGTTTAATCATTTTTTTTATATTACTGTATGTTTCGAAACTTAAGAAAAAATGTGCATGTTGCAAAAAAAAAAAATAGTAAAGAGTTAACTAAGATATAAATAAGGAAAATGAAAAGTTAATAAAAAATATAATAGTAGATTAAATGAATACAAATTTAAAAAATAACATGTTGATGTTGCAATCATCGTGGATTTTATTATATAATATAATACGAATTTGCAGACTCTTGGTTTACAAGTGTTGTATTTATAATTCCATTATTTATGCATTCTTAATGACCAAAAGAACTCAAAGGACTATAATTACGAATTGGTTAATCATTAACAAATATCATAAAAGATACATAAAAGAGAATTATTGAACAAATTATCCCTTATGTAACCACTATGAAAAAAGTTAATTATTTTCACACTCTTCATATCCTCACACCAGAAGTTACTAAAACCATGTTCATATAAATCCCAACCAAGGTTTCACCGGAATCATCCTCTCCAAAACATTTTCATCATCTCCTTAGACCAAAATGGCTCCCACGCACACCCTCTTTGTCATTTTTTCTTTTGTGACTGTAGCTGCATTGGTCTCATCAGCATCAATGGTTGAGTCGTCGAGATCAATGTCGAACCCCTCTTCAAGCCTTTTGGTTCGGTTGAAGCTTGAGGGTGAACCTTCCAACTGCTGGGAGTCACTGTGGCAACTCCAAGCATGCAGTGGCGAAATTGTGACATTTTTTCTGAATGGTGAGACCTACCTCGGACATGGTTGCTGCGCAGCAATTAGGGTGATCGGACATGATTGCTGGCCCAACATCGTTGCCTCTCTGGGGTTCACCGACGAAGAGAGTGATGTATTGGAGGGTTACTGTGAGGAAGTTGTTCTTCATTCTCCTCCTCCACCACCAAAATCTATGCTTCTTCCATAAAGGAGTTAACTTTGGTGTTTGTGGTTCACCATGAATAACAAATAATAGTGTTTTTTTGTTTCATTTTCAGTTTTATGGAAATCACGATTATGGTTTTGATCTGTTGATATGTTTTCTGAAATGAGTCAGTGATATAATATAATACTGAAAAGGTTAATTGAGGCACTTACACTTATCTCTCTTCTTGGTTTGTTTATCTGGCTACGATAGGATAAGTTCCAGGTTAAATACTTTATGTCTTTTATTATGTAGAAAAATTATCTTATACTAACTTTTAAGTAAATTACTATTAACAACAGTTTTTATTAAAATTTTAATTATTGCAACCTTTTTTATTTATTTATATTAAATTTTAAAATATAAAAAGTACTGTTTTAAAAATTTATTATTTACATCAATATTTGTATACTTTTTACCAAATTTTAAAAGTAATTTTTAAGTTAAATTAATATATGAGAATTAAGTACACATATATATATATATATATATATATATATATATATATATATATAACTTAAAAAAATATATATTAAATTTTATTTCTCCAATGTTAAGTTTTTTAAATTACTTTAGTTAAATACATAAATAAAATTTCCTTTATATTATATTTTATTATTTTTTTATAAATTATTATTATTATTAATGATATTTTATATTAGAAACAATTAAAAATAACATTTAATGTCAATTTATTCTTAAACTTGATTATCAACGTTTAAATTAAATTTTAATTAATAATATTTATTATTTATGTGGAATTTATGGAAAAAAATCTTCAATTTCTCATTCCTAAGTAAGCAAAGAAATAGGTTAGAGTGTTCAATTTAGGAATGTCAACAAATTCCGTAGATGCAGTTATCTACTGATAAAACTCGTAACAGGTAAGAAATAGATATTGTAAATAGATATGAGTATCATAGTATCCGTAATCATATTCGTTATACTCTAATTTAAATTAAAAAAACATGATTAAAACATTAACACATTCGTTATACTCTAATTTAAATTAAAAAAAATATGATTAAAATATTAACACATTGATGTTGAATGAGTTCTTTTTTATCAATTGATTTTAAAAAATATATATTTCTTTATAACTTGTCATTCAATGTGTTAAAACATTAACATATTGATGTTTGAAATTTGTGAATATTTTTTATACCACATATTATCCGAACGAATACGAGTATCATATATGATTAAAATATTAACACATGTTGAATGAATTATTTTTTATCAATTGGTTTTAAAAAATCTCTATTTCTTTATAACTTGTTATTCAATGTGTTAAAACATTAACATGATGTTTAAAATTTATGAATATTATGTATTGTATTTTTATTTAAATTTATGCTTAAAATATATTGTTAAATATTAAAATGTTATTAAACTACAACCCGTTGACATTATTACATACCGAACTCCAATATTTTTTAATTTTTTAATTGAATCCCTTAAATAAGGTTAGAATTTAACATTTTGGAACAAAAAGTTTGTATAATAGACTGAATCATGTTATCTATGTATTATTTGTATTATTCTTTACGAATAAAAGAAACTGTGTATATCATTCTTTGAACATTTTAATTTGAAAACAAACAACCAAGCATGTTCAAAAATGTATTCAAATAATTAGGTGAATTCATCCCAATGCATGCATCATCATCATCATCGTAACTTTGACTTCTTTCATAAAAAATATTTTAAAATTTTTTCAATGATAAAAGACATTCTATATAAATTTAATGTGTGTATTTTTTCATAAATTTTACAAATTCTCATTTTTTATTAATATTTCTCATTATCCTTTTCAGTGTGGTTCTTTATTATTTACAGTGTTGTGTAATGTGTAATACTTCTATCTCCTTTTATTCTTTCAAGCGCTTTTTAAGGACAAAACTGTGACAGCGTTCAAACATTTCAAAGTGGATAATATCTTGGAAATGCGATAATTATTCCTAACGATGGCCGGAAGACAAATTTGAATCGGAATTGAAAGATGCTCTAACGTCTTTATCTTTCATCAATTTGTACTTTGAGGTCAGACGAGAAAACGATCCACGAAGTCTACTTCTTCCATCTTGAAGCATCGTGCGTATAATTCTGGGTGAAAGAGAGAGAGAGGAACAGGGACATGAAAGTCATTTCTCATTATCCTTTTCAGTGTGGTTCTTTATTATTTACAGTGTTGTGTAATGTGTAATGCTCTTCATTTAT
>Ga0214543_1004528_pt1 | contig 26259 bp, 21 predicted proteins | sample CNSS2metaG_FD_160094 | JGI IMG/M metagenome (GOLD analysis project Ga0214543, IMG submission 160094) | Root nodule microbial communities from cowpea collected in UCLA plant growth center, Los Angeles, California, USA - CNSS2 | ecosystem: Host-associated > Plants > Roots > Nodule | place: USA... | reverse complement strand
TTGGTCCGTTATCCATCTTTTCCTGAAAGAATGAACAATTTCCTTAGTTTTCTTTAGAATTTTTTTTAACTATTGTTAAAACTTATCCTTACTACAAGTATTAATTGTTGTTATTACTTACTTTTATTAGTCTACTTATCTTGCATTTCTCTTTCACAAGAAAAATGTAAGAACAAACAACTTGCACCTTTACTTACTAGTAGAGACTACAAACATGGAAGACACCATACCCAAGGTCTTGACAAAAGAAACTGCTCTGATACCACTAAATGTGACGCTCCGACTACTATACTAAATAATTATTATTTGATAAAAAGATATGGAATTAATTTTTTTCCATAAGATTATCCTTGAGAGAACATTAATAATAACATAACTTCATATTCATATATATAGTTTACATCTCTGTAATTGTTCATGAAAATTTTACAAAAACATATATTTGTAAAATATTAAGAGTCCTACATCGGAATAGAAGATTTATCTATATTTTTAATATCTCCTAAAGATATTAATAGAAATTATCCATGAGTCAATCTTTAGAAGATCCACCAATAATATCCCGAACAACTCTCATTGAGCAGGTTCCTCTTCTGCTCATGCAACAAGTACATATGAAAGAAAAATATGAAAGGAGTGAGGTCTTTATAAGCCTTAAATATCAAACTTAATAAACTCAACAAACAATACAGACACTGGGGCCTAGATTTGGACCTACAACCACAAAACTTGATCTTGTTTTACCAGACATATGGATCCATATTCCACTTCTGATGATTCATTATGAACATCAAAAGTTACTTTGGGAACTGATTAGGTAGTTGAGTATTTCTCATAAAACATTGGTACAATCATAATTATTTCTTTCTCGAGAATATTAGCCATTTATCGGTCCACAAAAGAGATATATACTCACTACCTAACCTTGGCGATGTCGACCAGGTATCAGATAGTCCCAAGTTTGGCCTATGAATATCCTAGTCCAGTGCGCTATTCTGAACTATCCAGATATTCACCTACTTCGTAAAACTTCCTTAGACCCCACCATGGTCCCTGTCTTTCATCCTACAAGGTACCAAACTGTGACTTCCCAAATACAAACACTCTGACACTAGTTTAATCTCAACTTATTGAAACCAGACTTAATTGACATACTCTTAGATATTTTCAAAGGTCATAAAATGTGATGACTATAAAATGATGTCATTGTATAAACTATACACAATAAAATAAAATGTACATATAATTTTCTTTTATCCAAACTCATTGAATAAAATAATATTTATTTTTACTTTACATTTGTTGATTTTTTTATTTATTACAATAATGATAAAATAAGAATCAAAGCAAGAACTTTAAATAAATAATTAGATAATGGTTAGAACGTTATAAATAAATATAATAACAAAAATATAAATTAAACAGGACCAGTGCGTAACTGGAGATAAAAAAAAATAAAAAAATAAATAAATAGGACCAGTGCATAACTGGAGATAAATAAAATAAAATAAATAATTAGGACCAGTGCATAACTGGAGATTAAATAAAATAAATAAACATGACCAGTGCATAACTAGAGATAAATTAAATAAAATAAATAAACAAGATCAGTACATAAATAAAATAAAATAAATAAATAGGATCAATGCGTAACTGGAGATAAATAAAACAGATAAAATAAATAAATAGGACTAGTGCATAACTGGAGATAAATAAAATAAAATAAATAAAAAAGATCAGTGCATAATTAGAGATTAAATAAAATAAATAAATAAACAGATCAGTGCATAATGGGAGATTAAATAAAATAAATATAAGAGGATAATAAATGAAAATAAGTTAAATAAAAGTAAATAGAATAATATATGAGTCAAAATAAATAAAATATTAATATAAAACTCATGAGTTTATCAAGATTAATATAAAAAGAGTTTAACCTCACTTCCCCTTACCTTATTGATTGAAGGGCACACTAATAATAATATTTGAAGAGGACTAGGATCTCTTTGAATCTTTGTTCTAAACTTTCTTTCCCTATTTCCTCTTTCTCTCTCTTCTTTCTCTTTCTCTTTCTCTATCTTCTTTCTCTCTCTCTCTTTCCTTTCTTTCTCTTTCTCCTTTTCTTTCTCATTCTTTCTCCTTTTTTCTCTTTTTTTTCTTCTTATCTCTTCTTCTTCTTCTTTCTTTTCTTTTCTATATTTTTTTATCTCTTTTAGAAAATTCTTCATATTTTTTTAATTAAAATATTTTTATCTAATATATATATATATATATATATATATTATATTTGTTTTGTTTTGTTCTTATTGTTATTTTCAATAAATAAAAATTACATCATGATAAATTATATTTTTACTGTTTAAACTACATTTAGATAAAATATGAAACATTAGTAAAAACATAAGATTTTCTAATTGTTTTATTTAAAATAAATAATACAGTTTATTAAAAATAGGGATGTTACACTGCACCCCCTACACCCCAGCGAATATGCTTTTACTGCAGCCCTCTGCACCCCCAAAGGAATCTCGTTGACCTAACCTAGCAGTAGCAGCGGGCATTTAAAATCCATTCACTCTTTGTCTTCACTCATCTTTGCATTCATGTTGCTGCCTTCTTTGCCTTCACTTATTTTTGCATTCACGTTGTTGCCTTGTGGGGTAGATCTGACCCGAAGCTGCAAAGCACCAGCAAGCACCACCAAGAGCAGTTCAACGAACCAGGCTTCTAGTTCGATATCCGTTTCATTAATGTTTTTTTGTTTTTTAATGAAACGGATTTCGACATCTGTTTCACATTTTTCTGAAATGGATCTTGAGATCTATTTCGTAAAAAAAAAGAAAAAAAAATAACGAAACAGATGTCGAGATCCGTTTCAGAAAAATGTGAAACGGATGTCGACATTCGTTCCATTAAAAAAGAAAAAAATTAATGAAACGGATGTCGATATCCGTTTCACATTTTTCTGAAATGGATCTCGAGATCCTTAATACAAAAAAAATGAAACGGATGTCGACATCCGTTTCACATTTTCCTGAAACGGATCTCGACATCCGTTTCACAGAAAAAAAGAAAAAAAATTACAAAATGGATCTTAACAAACAACATTCCAACATTTAAATCAAATTCCAACATTCAATTTGATTATGATTAAAGTGGAAGCAGACTAACCTGGCAGAGAAGAGAAGAGGACAACTTTCAAAAACAAAATTAATGAAATAGGGGTGTAAGGAGCTCGGACCAGCTTCAAGGACAACTGGCAGCTTCAACAAGTGACAAGAGAATGAAGCACATGCAGGGACCACTGCCACCTTGAAGCACAGGGACCACAGATGACAATTCAGAAAGCACTAGCACTATGGAGAAAAAACGGAGAGAGCAAACAAGGGAGAGAAGAAACGATGTGGAAATAGTTGGGGCTGCAAAGCTCAGATAAAAACAAAGCAAAAATACATCGTTGGTCGCAGTAAATATCATTTACTGCTTTCACCCACCTGCCAGGTAAAAATTTATTAAGGGTAAAATAGTAATTATTAGGGGTACTGGAGAAGATTTGGGGGTGCAGGGAGAAGGCCCCGAAGATAATGGAGCAAAGATTGTGGATTGGGCTCAAACCACTCTTTGCTATCCACATCCCTAATTTTAGGCTTTTACTTCCTACACCCTACTATAATTTTATTTTATACCACTTTTAGCTTTGGTAGTTTTATTTGAAACTTACCGACAAAGGGGACACGTGAAGTGGAGGTGCTTCGTTCTCGTGAAGATCTCCATATTTGGCTGCGTTTTGATGTTATGGAGGTGCATCAAGAATTGGTGTTGTTGATTCCAAATGGGTAACAATTAGAGGAAGGTGATATTGAGGTATGGGGTTTGTGTTTAGTGGTGTGTTGTTCTGTAATGGTGATTATGTGTTAATGGGAAATTGAAATTCAAAATATATTTATGGAAAGTATAATCCGAAATAATTATGAAATTGCAGAGAATGTACAAAATTGTCTTTAAAGTCTGCAAGTCGTGTAAGGCCTCCTCCTACATATGGCTTGACACCTTCCCCACAGCGAAAATTGCCACTGTCGCATTGCAACATTGGCCTTGAAAGGCGACGTAGGTTTCAGAGTTGAAATTGAGGTTTTATTTAGGAAAATTATTTTTTAGGCTAAAATACTCCTTTGATTCACATTTTTGTACCAAAATATCAAGTAGATTTCTAGATTTTTTTTAGTCTCAATTAAGTTCATGTATTGTTAGGTTCATTACATTAGTAGCGTGTCAAAAAAGTTAAGTATATACTACTTGTCAGCTCTCTTTTTTTTTTAAAATTTTTTAAATTTTTAAAAAAAATTAATTTTTTTTTAAATTATTTATGCTACGTTTCACGTCAATATTGTGTCATGTGTCAAGTTAGTATGTTGACACGTATCAAATATCCGAATCTCAATTTGGTCTATATATTTATTATTTTAATTCGATTTCAATCCCAAATTTTTTTTAAAATTGTCCAGTTCCATCTTTCCCACATTGAAACTAAATTTAATTTTTATATAAATGTTATAATGATATTTTTATTAAATATTTTAATAATATTAAGTTTATTTAAATTTATATTTTATATTAAACTTTATTTATATTTTGTTTTAAAATTTTAAATATATTTATTTTAACTTGTTATAAAATTGTTTTAACCTATTTTTAACAAAGTTTTATTGACAACTTTTGACAATACACAGGTGACAACACATCAATGAATGAAAAAAAGGTTTGATGTGACTTAAAAGAAAAAAAAAATCAGTGTGTATTTAAAAATAAACTTTATCAAACTTTATAAAAAAAAAAAAAAACTTTTCAACATATCATAATCCTTACCTTACATAGCCACAACATTCATGCCATAATTGGGTGGGGACTTGATTCTTGTGCCTAACAAGATGGCCAACGCCAACACCACGGAATGTTTCCCTCTTGTTTCGGATTGAAAACTATAATCATGGCTAGAACTGATATTTTCTCATTCAGAAATACTTTTTCAATACCTATTTCGAAATACAAAAATCTTTTCACAGCAAACACTTTGAAAAATATTTTTGAATTCGGAATTTTCTTCTGAAATACTTATTCTGAAAAAAAAAATTCTGAATTAAGTGTCTGAAATTTAAAAAAAAATCAAAATAAGTATTTTAAAAAATATTTTCGGATTCAAAAATATATTTCAGAATATTAATTTTAAATTTTTTTTTATTTCAGAATGACTATTCCAGAAAACATTTTATAGATTAAAAATACCTTTCTTAACATCAAATATTAAAAATAAGGCAAATTTGTATTATATTTTTTACGAGAAGAAGTATGGGGAGTATCACTTTTATGGGGTATAGGAAGAGAAACAGAGGAAGAAACACCCTATACATTTCTTCCCACACCTCTTGTTTTGTTTTTATTTCTGGGGCTGGACCGCTATTTTCTTTTCGCAGTCGCGTGTTACACTATGCACACCCTGCCTTCTTTTATGATGCTTTTGGGCTGAGCCATGTTTTATTTTCTGTACCATACACGTTTATTCCTGCACCCCACTCCTCTTATGTTATCTTTTTGGTTAGGCTACTGTTTATTCTTTGCATCATGCGCTTTTTACATACACCCCACTCCACTTATTTTATTTGTTTGACTTTTACCTCTGCATCACTCAAGCACCCCTATTCTTTTATTCTACTTGTATTCCTCCTTCTAATTACACCCCACACTTTTGCACATACATCCATATTTTCTTTTTACATTTTCACTGTTAGGCCCTTATTTTACGTTTTGCAACCTGTTTTTAACTTTTCATACCTCCGTTCCACTTACTATTTCGTACCTCACTTTTTCACACATACAACGTTTTTTCTAAAAAATTATAAAAAATAGCAATGAAAAAAAATATATTTTACTTTTTGTGTTTGTACAACGGTGGCACGCTTAGCTTACATCCATTTTCAAATAATTTAAAAATATAAAAAATATGATAAATTTTTAAAAATTATTAAAATTTAAATTAATACTCAAACAATTTTCTAAAACTAAATGAATTTTATTTAGCATTTTGAATGAAAATATGTATAAACGAGGTTAATTATCCTTTTTAAAAGAATAAATTTGTTCTTTTATATTATATTTTCTTAATTTTGGAAAAAAGTAGATATTTTCAAAACTCATTTTTTTTTGCGTATTTAATTAAATGTATTATTGTCTTCATGTGAACATGTGTTAACACATTCATTATATGTAACCAACTTTCAAATACAAAAAAATATTTTCTAGCAAACCAAACTTTTATCTTTAAGGTTTTCTTATTGTTTTATATAAGAAAATATGCGACGTCTCCAAACTCTATTTTGAAAATATTTTTATTTTGATTTATCATTCCGTCACAAATTAATTAAATATGCAAAATCGATGTAGTTTTTTTTAAATATTTTTCTTTCCCTTTTTCCTTTTATGTATGTGTTTATTTTTGTTTATTTTTATGCTTGGAATAATTATTGGTGGATTATTCATACGATCCTATTCAGGAAAGAATACAATCGTTTCTGAATTTGAATCTTTCAAAGTCACAACAAAAATAAATCAGAGAAGAATACAGAATAAGACAAGGATGGAAGACACCACAACCTAGCATATTGATAAGTCAAGTGAAGATTCTCCACAAAAATGTTAATTTTTGATAAGAACCTCAGGCCTAAGCCAAGAACAAAGAGAATTCTCTTTAATGAAATAAAATTCAATACATGACTAAAAGTGTCTACATTAGTTTTTAATACCTCTACATATAGGCACATAATTTGGAAACTCTACAATAACATCGGAGCCCAAAGACATAAAAACAGAAATTAATTTATAAAAGATTAAAGCCCAAAAACATAGAAACATAACTAATTTATAAAAGAAAACCCAAAGTCTTAAAAGTAAACTAATTTTCCTAAAAATTATCCTTCAAATGTGCTCCAAGCCATGATCTTCATATCCTTTGATTTTTTAGTTGCTTGTAGCATCAGAAGCCTTTAATAAATTTGATCTTCCAATCTCTTGCTCCTTGCCCTTGTCATACGTTCTTTGAATTGTAAAGGTTCATTCAAGTTCTTCTTGTATGGAACCTAGGAATAATCTTCTATCATTCCCTTCTTGAAGTGAATTTGTCCTCAAATTCGTACCATTTGAAGCTTAGGAGATAGTCCTCCTTTTTGTAATGAATTTGGTCTCAATCATTCTAGAGGTCCCCATTTTTGTAACGAATATTCCAGAGGTCAGCACGTGCTTTTTTTATTTTTTTATTTTTTTTAAGATCTTTTTAGATTTTTTTAATTTCATTACAAAAATGAGGACCTCTGAAATTATTTAACCTTACCTTTATATAAATGTCACAATGATATTTCTAACAAGATTAAGGCTTCTAAGATATCTCGATGGTGAGATATCTTGTGTTCCATGGGTTGTGGCCCAGAACGTATCCTTGAGTTGTGGCTCAGGATAGGGGTAAGCACGTGGCATTCTATATGTTGTGGCCCGGAATGACTTCCCTTGAGTTGTGGCTCGGGATAACGGATGAACACGAGGAACCTTGAGTTGTGGCTCGGGTTGGCGAGTGTGCCAGTGTGAGTGTGCTGGTTGTGGCCAGTACGGATGGGTCCAGATGGATTGCCCTCCTTAGTGAGTCACTGACGAGTTTGGTAGTCCTAGGACATTACGTACTATGTTCGTATTTAGGAACTCCACCTGGCGTTACGGTATGTGATCCGTACCATGGTTTCCGCACGTGCTCTATCGGTTATGGCCGATAGGTGTGGTAGCAAGGCGCCTTGAGATACTTAATAGAAGATGTATTAACATGGTTGTGGCCATGTGGAAGAACTGGAACGAGTTCCCTGATGTACTTTAATATACATGGTGGTGGCCATGTGGAGGGAAGGTAACGCTTCCATGAGGTACATCGGTGTACATGGTAGTGGCCATGTGATGGGAATGGAGTAAGTGCTGTGGGAAATGAAAGGATATTATATTTGGTTGTGGCCATGCGGCATAGGGCAGAATTTGTGACCTTGATGTATTATTTTTATCGATTATACATGTATATATGTGTTTGGTATATTTATATGTGTTTCATCTGTTAGCTCACCCTATCTGCTTGTGTTTGGCAATGATTGTGTACTCGGTACACGTGAGCAGGTGATGATGCAGGTGGAGCTGGTGAGGCTTAGCTGCGGAGAGGGGATGATTATGGGATCTTTTTCTTTATGTTTTCTTGGTTTTATTTGAAATGGGTTGTATTGGCTCATGGAACATTTTGATTACACTTGTAGTTTTGTATTTATGGACTTATTGGTAAATTAATAAAGTTTTAAATTTCCCGTGTTTTGGGAAATGAGGTATTATTAATTGATGTGTAATTAATTCCTTTATTTTTATTTTATTAAATTCGTAATATCCTGACAGGATGTTACATATGCCATTTTGTGTTGTTTGATTATTATTAATTTTAATAATAAGCATAATCGTGTTGAGTGATAACATGCTTATAAGATTATGTAAATTTTCACGAAACATAAATTGCTTGAGTGGTTGTGCATTGATTTGATGATAAGCATGGTATGGGTTTGAACCTTGGTGAACCTAAAATTGACTCTCTTTTTGCTAACCATTAGTTGTGGCTTGAATGTGAAAAGGCAAGGAAACCCTAGCAGGGCAGCCAATAGGGGCTGAAAAACCACCAAATGATGGCCTTGAATAGCAATTAAAATATCATTAAGGCTATTTTCGTTTTTTCACTTAAAACCACTATTAAGACACCTATAAAAGGTCAAAATTATGTGAAAAGAGGGTTTCTGCAGTCCTAATTTTGTACCTTTTGAGTGGGGAGCGAATTGGAGAGGATTGAGAGACTACCTAAGGCAAATTGTGGGAGCACTAAGGGATTTTGTATTGGGCAAGAAGAAGAGTTGTAGCATTACACTTTTGCAAGAGGGAAATCCCAGGTTAGGGGAGCTTCTACGTTTGATTTCTTTTGGTTTATGAACTGATTGTATGTTGTATGCTTATAAGCCATGGAATTTCGTGCTATGCATATATGATATGACTTGAAGGTTGATTGATTGTTTTTGGGATGTTGTATGAGTGAAATTCCGTATGCAACTATATGGAATTAATGAGGGTTTGGGTACTGTAACTGTGACTTATGCATTAAACTTGGTTTTTGGGATTATTTTGGTTGTGAATTATGTGTACATGTTTGGTGCATTATTCTGGATTGCTTGGCATGAATTGGATGTGGTTTGGTATGTGGTGTTGGTGTTTGCGTGCGTGAAACAGTGCCAGAGTGTGCAATTCTCGTCCAAGCAAGCCGGACTCACCTAAGCGAGATTAGCAGGGACTTGAATACTATTGCTGCTTGAACATTTCGCTCAAGCGAAGAACTCTGGTTCTGGGCGACAGACCATCTCGCTTAGGCGAGTGGGTCTCGCTCAGGCGAGAATCCGTGAGTGTCAGATTTGAACCCCCAGACGCGACGTTAAATTGTTGGGCAATGGAGTATCTCGCTCATGCGAGAGTCCCTCGCCTAGGCGAGAAATCGAGGAAGGCCTTGCTGTTAAGTTTAACTCGTTGCCTAGACGAGAGATTTTGGCCTTTGGGCGAAAGGTGGTCTCGCCCAGGCGAGCAAGGCTTGCTCAAGAGAGAGTGCGAGGCTTGGGACGTTACGGACTATGTTCGTATTTGGAAACTCCACCGGGCGTTATGGTGTGTGATCCGTAGCATGGTTTCTGCACGTACTCTATCGGTTGTGGCCGATAGGTGTGGCAGTAAGGCGCCTTGAGATACTCACTAGAAGATGTAGAACACTGCTAGCATGGTTGTGGCCATGTGGAAGGAATAGAATGAGTTTCCTTAATGTGCATTGGTATTACATGGTTGTGGCTATGTGGTAGGAAGGGAACAAGTTTCCTTGATGTGCATGGATATTACATGGTTGTGGCCATGTGAAAGAGGAAGAGGAGGTTCCTTTGTGGTGAAATGACATCATACATGGTTGTGGCCATGCGGGATAAAAGAAAGGATTTTCTTTTGATGTATTTTTTCTATATATATATGATTGATTTATATATATATATATATATATATATATATATATATATATATTCATGTGTTATCTTTTTATCTCACCCTATCTGCTTGTGTTTGGCGATGATCGTGTACCCGATACATGTGAGCAGATGATATTGCAGGTAGAGCTAGTGAGGCTTAGCCGCAGAGTGGGGGAAAGCCTGGGAGTTTTGTATCATTTTGATTTGAAATATCTTGTAAACTCTTATGAGAGGCTTTATTATTATGTTCAGCTTTATAAACTATGGATTTTGGTTTTTAATTAGAAGTAATAAAATGTTTTAAATTTCCCGGGTCTTTGGGAAATGATGTTTTATTAATTGCAGCTTAATTACTTTTTTCTTTATTTTATTATATAAATCCGTAATATCTGGTCGAGATGTTACACAAGGGTCATCTACTACGCCTCCAGGACATTGGATGCTGCCCAAGCAAACTACACCACAATAAAGAAGGAGCTTCTTGCGGTTGTTTTTGCGCTTGAAAAGTTTACATCTTATCTGCTTGGTTCTCCTGTAGTTGTGTTTACTGACCATGCAGCTCTTAAGTACTTGTTGAAGAAGGCAGAATCAAAGCCTCAGCTGATAAGATGGATGCTCTGGCTCCAGGAATTTGATTTGGACATCCGTGATAAGAGCGAAGCACAAAACTTGGTTGCAGACCACTTGAGCAGGATTGAGAGGTCTACAGATTATTCTTCAACGATCTGGGATGACTTTCCTGATGAAATTTTGTTGACACTCTCTGCTTCTCCCTTACCTTGGTTTGCTAACATCGTAAATTATCTTGTTGCTTCTGTTTTTCCTCCCCTCCAGAGCTTAATGTGATAAAATCAAGAGTGATGCTAGGTATTATGTTTGGGATGACCCCTATTTGTAGAAAATGTGCAGTGATCAGGTTACCAGAAGATGCATTCCGGACCATGAGATTGACTCGGTCCTTAAATTTTGTCATTCATCTGCACCCAGTGGTCATCTTGGCACACAAAGGACAGCTCGCAAGGTGCTAGATTACGGATTTTATTGGCCCACCATTTTCAAGGATGCGTGGAGGATTTGTGGCACGTGTGAGGAATGCCAACGAGTAGGAGGAGCCATTTCTTGGAGACAACAAATGCCTCAACAACCCATGTTATTTTTTTGAGGTGTTTGATGTCTGGGGTATAGATTTCATGGGCCCTTTCCCTGTCTCTTTTGGTTTCACTTACATCTTGCTTGTTGTTGATTATGTTTCAATATGGGTGGAAGCTAAAGCCACAAGGAGTAATGATGCTTGAGTTGTTATAGACTTTGTCAAGTCTCATATATTCTGCAGGTTTGGAATTCCTAGAGTTATCGTTAGTGACCAGGGCACCCATTTCTGCAATAGGTCAATGAGGGCTTTGCTTCAAAAGTATGGGGTTGTGCACAAGATTTCTACACCATATCACCCCCAGACTAACGGGCAAGCTGAGATCTCAAACAGGGAGATTAAGCGGATCTTAGAGAAGATTGTGCAGCCCAATAGGAAAGATTGGAGCAACAGACTTGAGGACACTTTTTGGGCTCATAGGACTACTTACAAGGCACTTATAGGGATGTCTCCTTATCCGGTTGTCTTTGGTAAGCCATGCCACCTTCCAGTGGAGATAGAGCACCGAGCCTACTAGGTTGTCAAGTCATGAAACTTCTCACTTGATCAAACTGGGGAGGAAAGGAAGCTACAATTGAACAAGTTAGATGAGATCGTCTAGAGGCATATCAGAACTCTATGTTCTACAAAGAGAAGACCAAGATATTCCATGATAGCTCCATAGCTAGAAAGGAGTTTGTTGTTGGTCAGCAAGTGTTATTGTATAACTCCAGACTTGGACTCATGGGGGGTAAGTTGCGATCAAAGTGGATTGGTCCTTTTGTGGTGACTAATGTTTATCCTTATGGTGCAGTTGAGATCAAAAGCCAATCCACCGACAAGAGCTTCAAAGTGAATGGGCATCTTCTGAAGCCATTCCTCAACAATCCTGCCTTGGTGGATACTGTTGTAGAGGAGACTTCCCTGCTTGACCCCACTTCTGTTTCACCATGATTTAGGGAGTTTTCTTTCTCCTTCTTTACTTTTATTGCACTTGTCTAAGTCTGTCTGTTTTTGTTTCCTTTTGTTTGTTTCCTTTTTGTTAATTTGTGTTATGTTTTTGTTTTCTGTTTGGGACACTCACTTCACTTTTGGAGGATGAGTTGTTAGTTGTTCTGTGGACTGATATTCTTGTTTTCTCTTTACATGTCAAGTTGCTTTTAAATTGTTTTACCCTGTGTGAGGATTTGATCCACTCTCTGTTCTTTGTTGTGTGATATATGCCTCTTGAATGCTTGCACAATGGCCTTGGCTTGACTCTTTTTGATGCTTTTCTAATTCACATGCATGTTTGGATATGATTTAGGCAATTTTGTTCTGATGAGCCTACAGCCAAATGAGCCTACCTTGAACTGTTTCTGTTGATAGCCCTTTTTGAGCCTGCATACCCTTTCATTGTTCTACAGCTCATTACAAGCCCTTAGCCTGAAAAACCATGATTATTCCTACCTTAGGAAATTTTGGAGCTTTGGAATTGTTTTGGGAATGGGTGCTCAATTAAGTGTGGTCGTGCACAACAAGTGTGGTTGTGCGCGCATTTGTTATTGGTTCTTGGAATTGCTCATTTGTATACCCAGATGGGATTTCAAAATTGTTTTTTCTATACATGTTCTTTGTATAAAAAAAGAAGAAGAGAGAAAACAAAAAGAAAAGAAAAGAAAACAAAACAAAACAAAGAAAAGAAATAAAAGGAGTTTCGATTTGAGCATTGTGTGAGAACCGAAATTGGAAGTGTTGGTATTTGGGATTACTTTCAAGCTTGATAGTGACTTATCCCTCATTGCTCCTTCTTTTCCTTTGTTGCTTAGCTACTTATCCATATGTTCCACACCTTGTCCTCAGCCCCATTATAACCTTGAAAAGCCCTTCTGATCTTGACCTACATGTGTTTTGGTTTCGTTGTTGGTTCTAGAGGCTTGCCAAGTCTGTTTGATGTTTGTTTTTCAAGAGTGCTTTGAGAGTAAACAATACCCTAGAGTGATACAGTGTATATTTTGTGAGGTTATGTTGCTTTCAATTATCTTTTTGAGCTGAACTGAGTACTTGACATGTTTTGAAATGCTTGGATGATGTTCATGGATACCTTGCAGCTTTGAATCCTTTTGTGTTGGATGTGTTTCCATTTGTCTGTGTTGAGTTTGTTTGTCATGTGTCTCTTTTTGTCTCTCTTGTTAAGTGTGTGATGTCCTTGCTTTGCTTTACTCTTTAATTTTGCCCAGGAGTGCAAAAGGGTAAGTGTGGTCGATTTTGATGAATCATTATTTTCCTCCATTCCACTAGCCTTTGTGTACCCATTTGACAGTTCTTCAGTGCTTAATTGTGTTTTCATATGTTGGGCTTTATAGGGCCATTGTTCCGAATTTGGGTTAATTTCACATTATTTGGCCTAATTTTTGTTTTTAATTATTTTTAGGTATTTGGGTGAAGCAATTTTGGAGCTTGGACATCAATATTCAGTTGAAGAGAGTTGCCACATCATTTCCACGTCATTTCCACGTCATCTTAGTGAATGGGCCAATATTTGAGGCCTAGTAGTGGTATTTTTGTAATTCTGAGTGGCAGAGTGGCAATTTTGTAAATATGAGTGGCATATTTGATCTGACCACGTTTTTTAGGGTCTTCTCCTTCATGCAGCTGCATCATCATCTTCCCCATTCTCCATTTTAGGTTTTTCAATCTTTGGCAGATGACCCATGGAGGCACAAGCTGATTTTTCACGTTTTCCATTCCTTTTTTACATGTTATGAGTCTTGGACAGCACCTATTGTTTGTATTCACATTTTTTACACCTTGGGTAACATTTATATTGAAGCATTTAAGGTTTTGGTGGTTGTTTTCGTTGTTCCTTTGTTATTCCTTGCTCATTTTCGTTTGCTACACCATTTTAAGCTTTCAGCACCAATTTGAACTTATTTTAATGGTTGAATTTGAATTTCTGTTGAAGCTTAACTCGAATTCTATGGGAAACTAATTTTCGAATGCATTGATTCCTTGCAAAGAATGAAATGAAACCTTGAGATTAATGTTTTGTTCAGTGGGTTTTGTTGTTTCTCCATTGTGGATTTGTGTGTGCGTTTTAATTGAAGAATCCAATATGAATTTGCTTAATTTTCAGAGTGGGAAACTCGTTTTTAGTTGATTTTCATGCTTAATGAACTTTGACAAAATTCATGAACGCTTGTATTGTTTAATTGCATGTTGAATTCGTGGTTAACCTCCACTTAGTTGTTTAACAGCGAATTGATAAGCTAATAACGAAACCAATTTAGTTTGCAATCTGTGATGGGTGAAATTTCATTCAAAGCAAGGAATCACTACTATCTTTGAGGTTGTTTAATAAAAAAAATTTGCAATTACGTTTTATTGTTGTGTTCTAAATCTGCCAAACCCCCTTTGTGGTTGAATATGGAAATTGAAGCTTTGAACAAGAACATTGGTCATTGGGACAACTTGGTTTAACTGTCACATACTGCATTTTAAGTGTTTTAATTTGGTGGGGTACGACCTCTATCAATGACATTTGGTTATGGCATAAGAGACTTTGTCACATACACATGCAGCATTTCAATCGGCTGAATAGAAAATAGTTGGTTGAAGGACTACCAAAACTCAAGTTTGAGAAGGATAGTGTGTGTGAAGCATGTCAAAAAGGAAAATAGACCAAGGTCTCTTTTAAATCCAAAAATGTTGTTTCAACTGAAAGACCTTTAGAGATGCTTCACATGGATCTATTTGGTCCATCTCGAACCATGAGCCTTGGTGGCAACCTTTATGCATTAGTCATAGTTGATGATTTTTCTAGGTACACATGGACTTTGTTCTTAGTTGCCAAAAATGATACTTTTCATGCTTTTAAAAGACTTGCCAAGATGCTTACAAAATGAAAAGAGTTCCAAGATAGTGTCTATTCGAAGTGACCATGGTGGGAAATTTCAAAATGAAAGATTTGAACACTTTTGTGAAAAACATGGCATTAAACATACTTTTTCTGCACCAAGAACCCCACAACAAAATGGTGTTGTTGAAAAGAAAAACAACTCACTTGAGGAACTAGCTAGAACATTGTTAAATGAAAACTCACTACCTAAGTACTTTTGCGCTGATGTAGTCAACATTGTTTGCTATGTATTGAATAAAGTGTTGATTAGGCCACTTTTGAAGAAAACATCCTATGAGCTTTTTAAAGGGAGGAGACCTGTTTTAAGTCATCTAAAAGTATTTGGATGTAAGTGTTTCATCTTAAACAATGACAAAGAAAGTCTTGGAAAATTTGATGCAAAAGCGAATGAAGGTGATTTTCTAGGCTATGCTATACAAAGTCATGCATATAGAGTCTATAATAAGAGATTAATGAATGTTGAAGAGTCCATGCTTGTTGTATTTGATGAAACTAACCCAAAGTTGCAAGATCAAGTGCCAAAGAATGCAGATGAAGGATATCTACTGCAGGAACATATTTCTGCTATAGAAAAGCCCTCTGCTGCAGAAAAGCCCTCAGTTGCAGGAAATCAATCGGCTGAAAAGGAAAAACAGCCGACTGAAAAAGATGCAGACAATAACTTGCCTAAGGATTGGATTCAGCCTAGAGGTTTATCAAAGGACAATATCATATGTGATATCAAACAGAGAGTATCTACTAGACGTAGAATTGTATTTTTGTGAACATGTTGCTTTTGTATCTCAAATTGAACCTAAAAATGTGAATGATGCTTTGAATGATAGTAATTGGATTGTTGTTATGCAAGATGAACTCAATCGATTCACAAGAAATGATGTGTGGTTTCTAGTGCCTAAAACTGATGATATGAATATAATTGGAACTAAATGGGTTTTAGAAACAAAATGGATGAAGATGGTAATATTGTAAGGAACAAAGCTAGACTAGTTGCTAAAGGATATAATCAAGAACAAGGCATTGACTTTGATGAAACTTATGCACCTGTAGCTAGGCTAGAAGCTGTGAGATTACTCTTAGCATATGCTTGCATGTGTAACTTTAAATTGCACCAAATGGATGTGAAAAGTGCATTCTTGAATGGTTTCCTAAATGAAGAAGTGTATGTATCACAACCTCCTAGATTTGAGGATCATATCTATCCTAACCATGTTTTCAAATTGAAAAAGGCCTTATATGGTTTGAAACAAGCACCACGACAGTGGTATGAAAGGCTAAGCAATTTTCTCTTATCAAAAGGTTATGCTAGAGGTGTAGTGGATAAAACATTCTTCATTAGAAAACATGAAAGTGATATTATACTTGTTCAAGTGTATGTTGATGATATCATCTTTGGTTCAAATAACAACACATTGTGTGAAGAGTTTGTTGCAGCTATGTAGGGAGAATTTGAGATGTCCATGATGGGTGAGCTTACCTACTTTTTAGGGCTGCAAGTCAAGCAACTCAAGCATGGAACATTTTTAAACCAATCAAAATACTATTTTGACCTGTTGAAAAAGTTCAAAATGGAGGATTGCAAGGAAGCTGCTACTCCAATTGCCACAAATTGTCTTATGGATGCAGGTGAGGCTGGCCAACCAGTGGATTCAACCAAATATAAAGGGTTGATTGGGTCTTTGCTCTATCTTACAGCAAGTAGGCCAAATATCCAGTTTGGAGTATGCTTATGTGCTAGGTTCCAAGCAAATCCAAAGGAATCACACTTTAAATTTGCAAAAAGGATTCTAAAGTACCTAAAAGGAATAACCAATGTTGGTTTATGGTATCCATGTGATTCTAACATAAATCTTAGTGATTTTTCAGATTCTGACTATGTAGGGTGCAAATTGGATAGGAAAAGCACAAGTGGCACTTGCCATCTACTTGGCTCAAATCTAATCTCATGGAATAGCAAAAAGCACGCATGTGTAAGACCCGTGGAATTTAATTAAATAAATAAATAATTAATTAATAAATGTGGGTAGTGGGAGCCTTTATGGCATTTAATTCTGACTTGTATGACGTGGAAAAGTACTAGCTCAAGTGGTTGGGAGTACTTGATTATGTTGAGAGGACTTGGGTTTGAGTCCTAAGTATGCCAATTATGTGTTATTTAATTTATTATTATTTTTGATAATATACGTGATCATGTTAAGTGACAATATAATCATAGGATTATATGAATTATCATGAAATATGAATTAGTTGAATGGTTGTGCTTTGATTTGACTTTGGCAAGGTATGGGTTCGAACCTTGGTGAACACAAACTAAACTTTCTTTTTGTCAAAAATTCCTTTGGCATGAATGTGAAAGAGCAAAGGAAAACCCTAGCAGCCAAGAGGGGCTGGAAAACAACCCATAATGAACAATTGAATGGCAATTATCATCCACTTTAAACCAATTTTCTTTTTAGGACTTTAATCTACCATTAAGACCCCATTAAAAGACTAATTGAGAGAGAAAAAAAGGTTTTGAGTCCGGATATTTGGGATTGCCGTAAGGTGCATGAAATCAAAGAAAAAGAGTGACTAGTGAGTGGAATTGAGGAGCTTTACCGTGGAAGAACTAAGGGGAACCATTGGTGATCAAGGAAGGGACTCTAGCATTATATTTTAAGTAAGGGAATTCCAAGTTAGGGAGCTGGACTCTGATATTTTATTTGTATTGCTGATTGCTTGACATGTATGATAATTGAATGCATGTTATCTGTTTGTTTCTCTTTGATTTTCGGGTTTTTGGAAAATTTCCAGAAACCACATGGCGGGCTATAGAGCACCCGCCAGGCGACTCATGTCAAATTGGGTGTATTTTCTAGGTTCTGTGAGGAACTACCTGGCCGTGAAGCCCTGTATCGCCAGGCGACACAAGCCTGTAACCCAGTTTTGGGTTTTCCTAATGAACTGCCTGGCGGTAATGAGCACCCGCCAGGCGACGCGAGCCATGTTTGCTTGATTTTTATGTTTTTGGGGTTCTGTGTTGTTTTTGATCGGTGGAAAATGTGTCTAAGCCATAAAATGATTGAAGGGAGATTATCATTTGTGGAATTACATTGTAGAGGGAGAGAATTAAGTAAAAATTAGTTATATGTGAAAATTAGGGTTAATAGATTTGGGTTTTGAAAATTTGGTGTGATTATTATGAAATTGAACAGGAATTCATTAGGGAAATAGTTAGAATTGATTATCGTACCCCAGTATTTGTGTTTGCGATTGAAACGAAGAAGATTGGACAGAGAAAGTCGAAAATGGAGTGAGGGAAGTTGTTAACAGGTGTAACAGAACCTCGGAGTTTTCCCAGGACTACTGTACCACCTGACGGGTCTTAGCGTGCCGCCAAGCGACAACGCGACACCTAGAAGTTGTGGCTCGGGATAGGGGTTAAGCACATGACATTCCTTGAGTTGTGGCTTAGGATAGGGGTTAAGCACATGGCATTCCTTGAGTTGTGGCTCAGAATCGCATCCCTCGAGTTGTGGCTCGGAATGACGGATGAACACGAGGAACTGTTGAGTTGTGGCTCGGGTTGGCGAGTGTTGCTGGTGTGAGTGTGTTGGTTGTGGCCTGCACAGATGGGTCTAGATAGATTTCCCTCCTTGGTATAAGACCAATGAGTTTGGTAGTCTTGGGACGTTACGAATATTATTCGTATTGGGAACTCCACCTGGTGTTACGGTGTGTGATCCGTAGCATGGTTTCTCGCACATGCTCTATCGATTGTGGCCGATAGGTATTGCAGTAAGACATCTTGAGATACTCACTAGAAGACGTAGAACATGGTTAGCATGGTTGTGGCTATGTGATATGAAATCAAAGGATGAAATTCCTTTGGTGTAATTTTGTTATATATATATATAAATGTGTTGTATATATGTTTTATTTTGTTAGCTCACCCTATATGCTTGTGTTTGGTGATGATCGTGTATGCGGTACACGTGAGCAGAGGATGTTACTATAACATCCAGGTCGGATATTGTAAATTTAAGTAATAAAAATTAAGAAATATGATGAAAACCTCATTTATTATACTTCATTTCCCAAAAACGCGAGAAATTTTAAAACATTTATTAATTGGAAGTTATTCAAAAAAATCCATAATTTATGAAACTCCAATACAGTATCCAAATTCACAAATTAGTAAAACATTGTTTACAAAGTTCATAAAAATAATAATGACAAAACTCCAGTAAAAGCTTTTCCCAACTAACCCTCTCTATGATGCTATGCCTCATCAACACCACCTGCAACATCATCTGCTCCCGTGTAACGCATTACACGATCATTGCCAAACACAAACAGATAGGGTGAGCTCATAAACAGTTAACATATAAGTTAATAAAAAATCAAGATACACCCATCTATTTTAATTCTAGTTAATTCTTGGCCAAGACCTTAAACCCCAAGGCTTTTCAACCTTCACAACACACAAATAGTTAGCCTTGGATTCAGGGTTTATGATGCTCACACGAACTTGCCTGCTCGTGGTCCTGCCTCTACGAACCTCCCCGCTCGTAGTCCTACTCTACAGACCTACCCGTCCATAGTCTAACACATGTGATCCACCAGCTACGTACCTCCCGCATGCAACATCTCTCAAGTGTGAGCATGGAACATACGAACATACCTCACTCGTATCCCCACACGAGAGTAACAGGATATGAACCTTCCCGCTCATATCATCACGTCTTCACCACCATCCATGAACCTACCCGCTCATGGCACAGCATCCCCTGATCCAAGTTTCACATCACAGCATGATAACGAAAACAAGAAAAGCACACTACGCTACACAAGGTACATACTCAAGCTGGTCTTAGGGATTCCAATGCTTCCACGAACCTGCCTATTCGTGGTCCAACTCTACGAACCTCCCCGCTCGTAGTCCAACTCTACGGACCTCCCCGCCCGTAGTCTAACACACGTGATTCACCAGCTACGAACCTCCTCGCTCGCAACCTCTCTCAAGTTTGAGCACGGAACATACGAACCTCCCCGCTCGTATCCCCACACGAGAATATCAGGATATGAACCTCCTCGCTCATATCATCACGTGTTCATCCTAGTCATGAACCTACCTGCTCATGACAACATCAAGCATATCCCAGACCAGGACCAACACAACAAGTCATGCAAAACATATCACAATGCATCCTGCCACTACACCATCGCCTAGCGCAACCTAAGCACCGCTAGGCGAAATAGCAGTACAGACCGCCTGACAGTTACACATCATCGTCGGGCGCCAAAACTCACAAGACATTCTTGTTTCCTACTATTGCCTAGCGGTTCAGTCTACACCGCTAGGCGCTACACCAGTAATGTGACACTACTAGTTTTAGGTACTCTAATTCATTTCCTAGAATTCAACCATTCAATTATCAAACATCCAGAAATCAACATACACATTCATATATTCCAAATTACAACATCACAACACATGCATCTTTCAAGTATAAGCACACATTCCTCTCTTTTATAATTCATATATACTTACCTCTTAAATCAATTCCAACACACACTTTATTTTCCCCTTCTCATTTTCCCAACCCTTTACATGCTTACAATTCACATATCCCACAAAAGACACAATGAAATTTATATACTTATTCTACATTCCCTCGTAATTCCATTACATTTAAAGTATGATTATCATGTTCCCAGACTTTCCCAAAACCTGTCATGATCATGCAACACTCGGTCATAGTGATATCATCAATAGTGGCCTTATTCACACACTTATAACATCTTACGTTTGAGCTAACATATATAGGCTCATATATTCAACATGTCTCAGACAAAACTACCAAAAACATACTCATCAATCTCACATCTATATATTTATATATATACATTCACCAATCAAGGTCATACCAGCACTTGAGCACACTTAATCATCCATTAGTAATCATACTATTAGGGAATTCAACAACCAATCATGAGTGACGTATATCTCCCTTTGCACGCATCCAATTCAAATCTCCATCATTCAAAGTGAAGAACAACATGTTGTGAAACACCTTCCAAAACTTCACCTAAATTGGACGGTTAACGAAGTGGGAAATGCAGTTTTACGAAAACTGCGCAGATTAGAAAAATTGGTGGTGCCTGGCGGCATGAAACTAGCGCCCAGTGATATCTGCTCCGCGAAAACACGAAAAATAGCGTTTTTTGTGAATAGAACACCACACTCATCGCCTGGCGGCAGCTCTTTACTGTCAGGCGGTGCTTAACAAAAACCCATGTTTTAACATGTCACCTAGCGGCGCATGAACTGTGCCGCCAAGCGGTGCATATAGTTATGGAAAAATCCCAGATTTTTCCCGCACCCGTGAAGAACCCTAAATTCTCAAATCTCATTCCATTCAATTACACGCATAAATTTACAGCCCTTTGATTTCTTCCCATGCATATTCATCCAATACAATCATATAATTGTAAATTCATCATGGTTAAAATTCTAACACCGAACCCTTCATGATTTGCAACCCATTCAAAAATGGGTGTCACACTCATCTTTGAAGGCCTGCCAGGCGGTTTCTGGGAATTTCCAGAAACTCAAAACTAGTGGAATTTTAATGCAGAAAAGTCACCCAATCATACAACATACCACATAAAATCATATAATTTAATATGACAAATAGAGCAGCTCCCCTAACCTGGATAATTATTGCTCACTTGGAAGAATTAGGACTTCTCTTGTGCCACCACTAGTCCAGCCTTGAACATCTCTCAATGCACTTCATGCTATGCTAAAATCCCCTCAAATTACCTTCAGACTCTCTCCCTCACCATGCATGTTAATGAGAAGAAAACGAAAATGGCTTTGAAGGTGGAGTTAATGGCCATTCAAAGACGATTAGTGGCTGCCTCCCCAACCCCCTAGGCTGCCCATCTTGCAGCTAGGGTTTCTCTCCCCTTTCATATTCTTACCAAAAGAAAATTTGGCCAAAAGAAAGTTTAATTCATTCTTAGGAAGGTTTGAACCCACAACCATTCAATCATAAGGTAAGTGCACAACCAATTCAACCAATTCATGTTTTGTAATAATTCCTATAATTTTAGGATTTCATTATCACTAATCACATCCAAACATAACATTCAAAATAATGCACTTATTAAAATAACACACAATTTAGCACACATAGGACTTGAACCCAAGTCCTCTTGACAACAACCAAGTACTCTCAACCAGTTGAGCTAGTACTTTTCCACGTCATAACAATTCGCATTAAATGCCATAAGGGCTCCTACTACCCGCATTTATTAAATAATTATTTATTTAATTATTTAAATTTCTCGGGTCTTATAGAGTTGGTGAGGCATAAAGACGAAGCAGGGGCTAGCTGGGAGATTTTTATAGAGTTGTTTTTATTATAGATTTTTTGGATTGTAATCTATGGATATGAACATGGATTTGTTTTATAAATGAGTTTATAATGTATTTAAGATACTTTTAATTGAAATAAAGTTTTAAATTTCTCACGTTTTTGAGAAATTAGGTTTTAATAAATGAAGTTGATGTCATAATTCTTTATTTTTATTATTTAAATTCGTAATATCCGGTCGGAATGTTATAGCATGTGTGGCACTCTTCACTGCTGAAGTTGAGTATATTGCTGCTGGACATGGTTGTGCACAAATCATATGGTTGAAGCATCAACTTTTAGACTATGGTGTAAAGCTAAGTAAGGTACCCTTATATTGTGATAATACTAGTGCCATCAACTTTACCAAGAATCCAATACAGCATTCTAAAACCAAGCATATATAGATTATGCATCATTTCATTTGTGATCATGTTCAAAAGGGAGATTGTGAAATTCAATTTGTTAAAACTGAAAATCAATTGGCTGGTTTGTTTACAAAACCATTGGCTAGAGATAGGTTGAACAAGCTAAGAAATGAACTAGGCATATTAGACATGAAGAATATGGTCTGATGTGTTTTTAGGATGTTAATCTTATATATTCATTCATTGGTTTCATAAAAATCCAGTTGCTGCATGCGAAAATTGAAAACTGTCATATTTAGCCTGTTGATTTTTAATTTCAACGTGTTGATTTCGCTTAAATTTGTCTTTGTTTGCATAAATTCCAATATGTCATATCTTTTAGTTGTTGATTCAGCTTTTCAACATGTTAATTTCACTTAAACTGTCACTGAATGATGAAAATATGTTATGCTATGGATTTTAATCTACTGATTTCACTATTCAATATGTTTATTTCATTAAAATTGAATATGGAAGAATGAAGTTCAATTTTACGATTTTCAATCGATTGATTTTTAAAATCAGTCAGTTGATTTCACTTAACCAGATTCTGGTTTTAATCTCTGATCCTTTGATGCTCTTTTAGTCGATTGAATTATAAATTCAACCTGTTGATTTTACTTAAATTGTACATTTACTAAGGATTTGAATTACAAAGCTAACCTAGTCAAGGAAAACATCTTTTTGTCAGGTACCATATGCTCTTAATAGTTATTTGATCACCAAGTTAGGATGCAAAAACCATTGGACAATATACTTTTAATCAGTCAAAAACAGAGTTAATCGATTGATTTTACTAAACAAATTTTGTACTGGTATAATATAATCAACTGATTGAAACAGAAAAACAGTCGACTAAAATATTGGGAAAAATGCAGAAATACAGATTTGAGGTTTTAAGCAGAAACAATGCACAAGAACAATCAAGATAGGTTCTAATTGATTATGCAAACATGCTCAATACTACAGATCCTATCAAAACACTTAAGAATATGAAAAGGATTATTTAAACTCAAGTTCTTTAAACTTTAAATGATTATGCAAGAGAGAAGGGTTAGAGAAAAGATTGGATCACAAGACTTTTATCCTGGTTCACTCAAATCTGAGCTACATCCAGTTTGTCAAGGCAACCTGAGTCTGACTTTGCACTATTTCAAAAGATTTATAAAGTTTCCACTCTTACACTTTCAAAATAAGCAAAAACCACTCACAAGACTCTTGAATCACACAAAAACCACACCAGCACAACAAGAACCCTCTTGCAGACTTGGAAAACCACCAGATACACACACAAAGCTTGAGAAAGATCAAACCTCAGTGGTAGCACAACCCTACCTACCACAAACGACCTTCTCCAAGCTTAAAAAACAAGTCAAAAGCTCCAAGAATTGATCCAAGATCAATCTTCAACACATGCAGTCTGAATGATCATGAAAGAGAGAGATTTCCCAAGTTTCCAGAACAGTTTCGCACTAAAAAATGATCAAGTTACCTATATTTTGAAAATCACAACACTTATAGTCAAACTATTACGAAATTCAATATGTTGATTTTTAAATCAATCGGTTGATTTCACTTAACTTAAGTTAAATCAGTTGATTAAAAAATAAATCAACTGATTGAATAAGTCGAAGTTTAAGACTACTGCAACCAACCTTTTAACTTGTTGATTCAACAGATTAAAAGACACATTTTAACCTGTTGAAAAACCATTCAACAGATTAAAAAACACAACAAAGACCAAATACATCAAATTAATGCTACAAGGTCTACAATGTGAATTACAAACATCAAGTACTCCTTCGTAATGATTTATCCATGTGGAGAGCACATGTTTCAGACTTGATCAACATGAATTTCATCAAATCTCCTTATCTTCATCAATGTAGGCTTGATTTCAATGGTAATGGCTTCTAAGTAGTTCAAAAAGCTTCATCAAATCTTCATGAGATACACCACATTGGCTTCACATGTCAACATTCTCCCCCTGATTTGATGAAACTAACCTCTATCATCTTCTATCTTCCATTGCAAATTGCTTACGTTGGTTGGATACTATAGAAGTGATGAAGTGACACTTAAGCTTGAACTTGTGAACATGAAAATCATTTCCAATAGCAATACACATAAGCTAACAAGAACACACAAATGCAAATACTCCCCCTATCAATAATATGGGTTCAATTTCAGATTTGATTTTTGATTCCACTTTTAATGCTTCTACTTTAGTCCAATTTGATCAATTTCTCAATTTTCAATTTTTCTACCCCTTTGGATTCATCAAATAGAACAAATACATTAAGAGAACAAACATTGCATAACATTTCATTGATACTGGAACATGATACAATCACCAGAAACTGAAAATAGAGAAAATAAGTATAATGTTGATACAATCAATCGATTGGAAATAAAAACAACCAACTGAAACTGACATAACTCAAACTAAAAAATCACAATCACATGGATGCATTGCATGATCCTAAAAGCCAACACACTCAGTCATCTTGAGGATCATTTCTGGTTTGGAATGAAGTCAACAAGTCATGGATATCATGGATTTGGCCATCCAAAATCTTGAATCTCTCATTGCAATGGTTGTGATGTGCATGTTGGGACATATTGAGTTCATGTAGTTGATTCAGCACCATCCTCTTAAAATGTGAGTACATAAGGCCTTTGTCCTCTAGAGGGTTGTAGGGAATTAAGTCCATAGGTCCAACAGTTGGTTCTTTCTCTTGATTTGCACCACTTGGGCCAACTTCATAATCACGTGCACCACCAACTACAACACCAACAACTGTCCATGCATTTGCCACCTTGAGCAAGCCCATTTTATGTAGATTTTGGTTGGAGGTATGGTTCATTAATCCAGTTGACTCTTCCAACTCATCCTCTACATCAATCCTGAAATACTCTATAAACTTTGACACCAAAACCATATATGGCAACCTAAAATCCATGAGCCTCTTGGCTTTGAGCATGTGATTACGAAGCACATAGATCCAATCCACTTGAATATTGTGCTGGATGTAGTACATGAGAATAAAATCTCCCTCATTCAATGTGGAATGGTTGCTACCATGTGGAACAAGGATTCTTGTGACAATCACACCAAGCAACCTTTGATCCACCTTGAGACCACCAACATGGAAGTGCTTGATCTCATCAGTTGAATTCCTCAAGCATTGGTGATATCGCTGTCGTTAGGCGATCAAATTACCACTACTTTAGCAACTTCAGTATTGCCAGTTTGTAGTGAAGAAAATAGTTAGGGTTAAGATAACCCTGAGTCGTCTCACAACGAATACGGAAT
>Ga0214543_1004527_pt1 | contig 26260 bp, 10 predicted proteins | sample CNSS2metaG_FD_160094 | JGI IMG/M metagenome (GOLD analysis project Ga0214543, IMG submission 160094) | Root nodule microbial communities from cowpea collected in UCLA plant growth center, Los Angeles, California, USA - CNSS2 | ecosystem: Host-associated > Plants > Roots > Nodule | place: USA... | reverse complement strand
GCCCTCCATGGCTTTGATGGAATACATGATGATATGAAAGAAAGAAAATAAAAGAAAGAATGAGAGATGTGGTGGAGACGGTATCTGCCAAAACCAGAGAGTTCTAAGTGTCTAAGCTGTAAGTTGTGTGTCCCCCTCTTCTGCTCCCTTAAGTCTCTTTATATAGGCTTCCACTGGACTTTGGGCTTTATCTGTCAGTTGCTAAAATCTTTTATTTTTATTTAATTAATTAGCAACTTAATTCCTGTCTAATTTCCAATTCTGCCCCTCTCATTTAACCATATTTGCAGTTTTGACCAGAGTTGACTGCTGACTTTGACCAGTTGACCAGAGTTGACCAGTTGACCAGTTTGACTGTCCTATCAGATGCTGACACGTGACAGTGCAGATTCTCTCTCCAGAATTAGGGTTTCACTCTCACACCCTCCTCCCTCCCTCGTGACGGCGCGGCTGACGGCAGCTGCTGCCGTTTTCCGATGAGTGCGGTGGCTGCCATGGTTCGTTCTCGCTCATGGTGGCATGGACGGCGCTGCAATGGTGGCGTGTGAAGCTCGATGCGCAAGGTGCAGAGAACGTGAATGGTGGAGTTGCGGTGCTCATGGTGGTTGACGGAGATGGCGTGAAGCGCGCGACCTGTGGTGGTGTTGCGGTGCTGTTCTACGCGAGAAGATGGAGGTGTGCTGCGCGTGAAGTGGCTGAACGCTCGCGGGAAGAAGAAAATGGCGTCGCGATGATGGTGGCACTGCGGAGAAGGTTCGCGCAGATGCAGGTTCGTGGTGGTGGTGCGCGGAGCTGCGATGGTGGTAGAAAACGGCGGCGCGAATGGAAGAAGATGGTGGTGTTCGGATTGGTTGCTGCTGTGGTGCAGAGAAGGTGCAACGCGGGGTTGCTGCTGTTTCCGGCGAGTTTCAGTGGTGGCCGACGAGGGGATGGTGGCGGCAGCTGCCATGGTGATGGAAGGAGAGGAGAAAATTAGGGTTAGGGTTTTGGGAGATGAAGATGATGACGTGGCAGCCTTCCATTGGACAGCTTGTTAGTGCAAGGATTGTTGCCACATGGCTTGCTTTGGTTGGCTAATTTTAAGAAGTGGGGATTGCCACATGGCATGATCTGGTTGAGTGGAGTTTAAGTGGTAGGAGGGGTGCAACTTAGTGAAAACTGGGGGTGTAGAACAGGTTTTTGTGGTCCACTTTAAAAGGAGTGTGCAAGTAAAAACTGGGGGTGCATTTAGCTCCTGATTTATTCTTTTTCAGAATTTCTTGATTTGGACTTATTTTGTAACTTTGAATATTTTAAAATCACACTATTGACCAAAAATAAATTCCAGCTGCATTAACAAACGTTAGAATATCCAATAATATTTTATGCAACTAAAATCAATTTTTACGCCACTTTTACCAAACTTACTCAATAAATCCAATAATCACAAATCCTAATTAAATCAATCTTTAAGCACAGAAAAGTCAATTAAATCCCCAAATTTAAATATTAAATGAGGGCAAAAATTTGAACTCATCACTTACTTCCTTTGCTGGCTTCATCCAAGGCAACAAAGTTCCCTACCGAGTTATTCCATTTTCAATTTAAAACCTTCAACGGTTTCCTTCACCATATCGTTTTGGCGTCCTACCTTCACATTTAATCCCCTAACCTGAAATCATCATTTTACAGAAACCTCAGAACCATAACTCTCCCTGACTTCAAGTCTCTAGTTTGATCTGTACCAATCAGCTTTACAATACACCTCCAACTAAGATTGCCTGATTTGTCTTTTCCCCTAACCTCTTTTGAGAAATTCCTTCGTACTAGTCGAATGACTTGACCACTGAAATCTCTTCACCTCTTCTCCTCCCAACTTGGACATTAACTTCTCCACAAACTCTTACTCTTACCTTGCCAGAGTCTAAATCTTGAATTCTCTCCTAGAAATGAACACCGACTCTTACTTCCCTACTTCTAGGTTGGTACCCTAACTTGAAAACATAATTCAACCACCCCTCATTTCCTTGGTCCAACTTCCTTTATGCAATCCCACATTTCCAACTCTGAATGATCATTGTACACTTTTACCCGATACACACAAGAACACAACCTTTGGTGTTTTTAAAGAACTGGTCTTCGTGGTAATCACTAGGTCATGAGTAAGATAGTTCTTCTCACGTACCTCTTGCCATTTTTAAGCATCACCTGCCACCACTCTGCTGCGCTACTCTGATCCATACATAAGGTCACTTGTTTGTTTTTTCAAAATAACGATCCTTTCATGTCCGCCATGACAAGGAAGCAATCGCCGTTGAGAAACCTTCCTCGAGACCGTTATAAAACTTGAAGAATCCTTTAAACTCTTCTTTTGATAGCCTTAGCATTCCAATTTCTCAACAATGTATCTATCCTTTTAAAACCAAATTCCTTATTAGTCACTCCAACCTTAGTCAATACTCTCCTTGAACGGCTTGACACACCACAACTTCTTTTCAAAGATTCACCAAACTTGCAGTCATCCTAGTGATTATACTGAGTGTATGACTCTATGTCTCCATCAACTCTTTCGTTTGTTTCTCTTACTTCGCAATCCCAGCATAAAGCCTCAAATTAGAAACTATCAGCACAAGTTCGACTTCAGACCCAAAAGCAAAAGGGGACTTCACCATTCTAAAGCGAAAATTCTAATATTTACTTCAGAATAAATCTATAACTCTTCTACCACTGAGATTCATTGCATCTATTTTTCGCTTGCCTTCGTCGTATAACTCTGATTCACATGACACCATGCCCCCATCTTTCAACTTGATCCACACTTGTTACACCACTACTGACTTGTCTCTTTAAATCAAAGGATACTACTTCATTGGGGATCACATCTCCTAAGAATGAGATTAGGAAAACAACCAATTCACCCTCGAGATTATGTCCCAACCTTGCAAAGGAAACAATTCAAATTTGCTTTGAATTTAAATCCTTTGGTCACCATGAAACATGAAACACATCCAAGTAAACTTCACTTGATCGTCATTGTAGCTAACCACTATCTCAACCCCAACTCCCTCTTGTAGGCACCCATGACTCCTCTACTATATGGCCGACACTAAGAGGTATACGATCTCAAACAAAATCAAACCCACATCCCAAGCACCACTTTTTATACCTTGTATCCTCGAATTTGATCATTTATGCTAATCATTCCAGCACCAACTATCGTATACACCATTTCAATTTCTTTAGACTTTTCTTCTCCTTTCATTCTTTAGTGTATTTTGCCCCCACTAGCTCTTGCCATTCCTACAAGATCCAACACTTAGGTTTCTTAGTCTCAGCCCAAGGTCAATTGTTCTGCTCATATGAACTACTTTTCCTTGAAACATCCTTCTATCAACTCCAAAGACCAATCATCTCCTTCTGACTATCCAACCTAGTACGAAACCTTTGTGCCACTTCATTTTTTATCCACATATCATTTTCCCCTTTACTTAGGAAACATCATCTCACTTGACTGATCCATAAGCTCTACTCCATCTTAGCCTCCAACTAGAGGTTTGTTGTCTCTTTACACCCCCATGGTCTTTATCTTTCTCAGTTTGCTCGATGCCAAGCAATTTCATTATTTTCTACAACCCAGGATATTGTCAATTGCTTCTCTTCCACCGATCCAAGAAAACACTAGATATGGCCATACAAGCATATCTAATGACACTTCTCTTAACATCACATGTATCTGTAGAACTCTGAATTCTAGTATTGCCGGAATGTAGAACCAGATTGATTTTCCTCAAACATTGTTACACTTGCATACACTGATATCTCCCATATGTTTTAACCTCTAGATTCAACTCATTTTGGAAAACTTGCGGTACTTGATCCCAAACTTGTCCTTGAAGCTCCCTTAGTACAATCGTTGCTAAACTCCAACATCTTTTCTCAAAGTATTAACCCAAACTTAGCTTTCCTTGCTCAACGGTATACATCACACATCAACTTCCTATCTCTGAGACAAGAAGTTGTCTTAGAGACCTCATCCAACACTTGTAAAGGAAAGCAGGCCAAGTTGACATTGGATCTGCATTCCCTCATTTCTATAAACATCAGACACAGAGCACAGAGGCGCAGCAAGACAAACTAGATCATACCAAGCAACAGTCTATCACTTATAGACAACAAACCCCTTTTTTTCTGTCACCCCTTTTTCCCCGAACCATTAGAATTAAGAAAGGAAAACAACCTTTAATCTAGTCATGAGTGTGCACCCTCATTACTCTATCAAGACGTTTTCTGTTCCTAAAACTTTTGGTTTCACTGACAAACTCGACTAGACATGACTACTTACGCCCGCAAGGCACGACAAACCCACAACCTCAGGTCATCCTAAGGACAAACTGCTCTGATACCATAAATGTAACATCCCATTTAATTTATAAACGTAATTAAAAGAAACGCCACACACAAAAGTACAACAGCGCAGTCTTGGGGTACTTAACACCACCCCTACAAAGCTAGGCACACCACGATGCCGAAAGAAAACCAATTGAAGAGTCTCACAGATACAGATAGAGCATTAAAGCATGTCGTAATACATGGGCCAAAGCCCTAAAGAAAAGCACAAAGAACTAAAGTCCAGTCCAAGCGAACTATGCGATGGAACCATCACCTCCTTGTTGTACACGGGTGTTCCTCGCATCTGCTCACACCAACAAGTTGATGATCATCGCAAAAGAGAGTACCACACAATAGAACACACAACAATAAAAGTAGGGTAAGCTAGAGCATAAAAGTTTTCATCCACACGATCAAATACATATTCACCACTCCATATACACATATCAACCAAGCATATTATGACTTCTCAAGCAATACACTAAGACGCGACTCGACTCATCCGGATACATATAACCTGGTCGGATTCAGCGGATGCTTGCACTTGTGGTGGATACCTCTGCTCACCCCCGAGCTGCTCACCCTCGAGCTATGTGTTACAGGTGTTACAATGAATCAATTTCCCTCACCACAAGGTTAGCCCTTAATGAATTTCAGGCCTCCTACTACTCTCACCACAGGAGTCAGTCCACTCTAGGTGAGACTAACTGACTCCTTAGAGTGTCAGGATGCAACCTTACCTTGAATCCTTACCTAGTTATACAGAGGGGGCACCACCATGGACACCCACTAACAGGGGCCATTGAATTACGTCCCAACCACTGAAGCACAACCCTGAAAAACCCCACCTAGGAATTTCAAGGAATTACGCACTAATAGGGGCCATGGAATTACTACTAATCTCGCCTAGGCGAGATGTACTCGCTTGGGCGAGACAACCAAAACTCGTCCCTATTCACGCAAGCAGATGCATCCAAACAGACCAAAACATGTTTTTAACAGCTCCCACACAGATTATAATGGCACCCAACATTCAACTCACGAAACAAGACCAAGCATATAAGAACACGAAATAAAACAGTAAGCCCTAACTTCCCCGTACCTGGAAAACGTTAACTAAGGCTTTGATACTCGAACAGTGAAGGACAATAGCTTAAGGAACAACTTCGCGAACTGAAAAACAGTGGGACAAGTTCCAAAACGAGCTCATTAGAAAGCTCTAACTGAGAACATAAGGGAGAGACAAAATGAACATAGAGCTTGAGTTGGGAGAGACTTACGCGGAATGGAAGAATGAGGCTGAGCTTGCTAAGTGATGACGATTCCAAACCCTAGCAGAGTAACGACTGCAGTTCTTAGAACAAAGGGGCAGATTCTAAAAGTGAGTAAGAGGGTTAGGGTTAGGGCAGACTTAAGGTCTGTTTTTCCCTTTGGGCCAGCCCTTAGGACCAACTCACATGGGGACAACCCTTTTTAAATTTGGGTAGAAAAAGTGGACCTTACAATTTGAACGTAACTACGTATAAAAAGAAAAAAGTTTAATCAAGAGTGATAAGAGGAAAAATATGCTAGAAATATGTGTGATGCCTGAGTTAGATAAGATAATAAATACATAAACAATGCATATATTAACCTGTTTATAATTTTAATTAGCTTATATGCCTGAGGTTTCATCAAATGTACAATACTACCTTAACACGCGATCAAGAAAAATAATCACCTAATTTGTTCTTTAACAATGTTATATATGATTAAATTGTCTTCATACCGTGTGTATATATATATACACCAAGATTTGAGTTGTATTGTACATTTGCATGCACTTAGAAAGTGCAAAAAAAATTAATATGATAAACTCCCAGTTGCGTTTGGAGGATGGCTTGTAAAAGAACGTTACCTAAAAACTATTGGATACAAGTTTTGACAAGAGAGAAAAGCATATGAAGTGAACACAATTCTGATCTGACTGTGCCATTGAAGAAACTGAATTTGCAAACGTAATGATGGCGCTAAACTTTGTTGACCATGGGGAAAATTCACGACAACATTAATAACCACATAATATAATCACCGAAGCTTAGAACAACTGTATAATGACGTGTTTACTTTTTCCGGGAAAAGCTTTTAGATAAACCAACCAAAAACTAAAGAAAAAAAAAAACCAAAGGAAAAAGTAAAAGATTTAACACGTTGAAGTGATTGATGATACGCATTTCTATAGGTAGAAGGTCAATGTAATAACGTAAGCCGCCACACAGTAGGATAGTCTAAAACAAAGAGGAAAAATATATCCCTAAAGGGTTTTTCCACCAGTTAAATTTCTCTTGGAGGAGTGTCTCAATTATTGTCCCCTCTGGCAGAATTTTAAAATCTGAGACCTTTTTTCTGGTTGAAGAAACTTGGAAATGTGGAATGAAGAGGCATTTTGACTCGTTGGTCATTTAGGGAATGGTTTCTTTATAAATTTGCGTATGAGTAATGATTTCATCCACCTTTTTCTGTTGGGCTTGTTTGGTGTTAGATTTATCTATTAGCTCTTGGAAGTTATATCAAGGAAACTTTATTCTGCCAGCATTTTCGGACATTTGCTGGCCCCCCAAAAGCTCATTTTGACTTAAAATATGGACAAAATTCAAGTGTTAATATCTTCAGTAATTGACTACATCAACATCTTTAACAATATACACATCTAATGCACATTCTCATACTTCCCAGTAGATAGCCTTATTTTTTGAGTATGTCATCATAAGTTCAATTTTTGAGAACAATGATACCCACAACACAAAATACTATTAAGAAGTAAACTTTAAATTTAATTTAATCTTACAAAACTAGTATCTAAAATGAGAGATTTGTACCAATTTTTTATACTATGAGACGGTCTTATATCTAGTTGAGGTAGACTTCAAACAAATATCACAAGAACAAATCAGATACTGAATTTAAATCTTGTCTTAATTTAAGAGCTTCTCCTGTTTAAACTTTATTCATGTATGTGTTTTCCTTCACATTGTGGAGATTTCCGGGCCAGACACTGTTTTGGTCGTATTAGAGAAACGTCTTTAGCATATTCAGTGACCTTTGTTTCGATAATGAACTTGATGGGGGAAAAATCCATTGGGAAGACTCGTGTCCACAGGAATATATGGTGTACTAACTTCACTTAGCTGGATCACACATGTTTCAAACTTTGCCAAATTCTCTTATCTGATACAATTTCTCATTTGTATGTGGGATGTGTCCAAGGCGCGTCTACCTAAAAGTCTAGGTAAAAAAATTTTAAATATTCAAGTTTGGTTTTATTTCAGTTTCATCTCAAATTTAAATCACTTATTATATGTTTCTAAGTTCTAATTATGAAGACATAAAATGGAGATTGCCGAGTTCTGAAGTTTGAACACTGGCCGAAAGGAACAATCATGTGTTGAGAATTGGTGTTTAACATTTGAAGAAAATGTACCCTAAATGAAAATTTGTAAATGTCAGATTTGGACTGATCTCAGGTGACTGTTGGCAGTAAAAAATTTAGGCCAGTGTTTGAAAAACTAGTACAATATTTTTATGTCTACTTTATTGGAATGCAGGAACTCGATTTTTGTTTGTTTATGCATATTAACATTAACAGTAATAATATATAATATTATATAAACACACTAAATATCGCATTTATGAATGCTGATACCTATTGTCACATATTGGTACACTATTACATTCTAAGAAGGCACAATACTTGAGGGTCTGATGCAATGTCACAAAGTAGTTGGAACAAAAGGCAACATTAATACAAATCTTTGCGACTTTTATGTTCCTCTTTTCTTCGCTACAAAATCTACTCTCTCTCTCTCTCTCTCTCATGTCTTTGTACATATATGCTTATTATACCTTTAAACGACTTTTTCTTATTAAACTTGTTATTCAAGTTTGGCATATTGCTGCAGTGTGATGGATCCCCATCGAAGTCCATCACTATCTTCTCTTTACCCTAGTGGCAAGCAAAAGGGAAATCCTTTACTTGAGAGCAGAGTATAAACTCAAGGTCAAAACCTTCAAAAGAATAAAAAATATAAGAATATCAAAACTTTGATTGTAACACCCATAAGGGTATAATGTGCCTCCAGTTTCAGTACTAGTTTTGTTAGACTCAGTACCTAGCTAAGTAGGTGAAAAGGGTGTCGTTTGCTTTAACTATGTGGTCGAGTTTTTAGCCTTCTAATAACATCACACACAATTTTAACTGGGTGTCATTTGATAATGCAAATTCCAAAGTAGATGGATTAATCAAACAACTTGATTGCAGACGAAAAATGTTAACTTGTGAAACAAAAAAACCATATTTTATATGAATGGAGGATTCTTGATGGAAACAGCTTCCTGTTATTAAACGAAAATCCTACGTGTGAAAAGCAAGTTAGGGGTAGTGTAGAAAGTGGACTTCAAATCATGTGAGCAAAGAAAGAATCTCCTCAACGGCCAAATGAGAGAAGAAGAAACAAGAATCTGTTCTGAAACTTACGTATATAATAAGGACCCCATGAAAAAATAATGCATGGCCATATCAAAAACTTTAGTCATCTGTCTCTCTCTCATATTCTCTTTTTTCTCTTCCCTACCTCCCACACTTTCCCTGTCTGCCATAAATACATAAAAAAGTTGAGGGGAATGTCGTCTGGTTCGAGATCATTCATGTAAGTAGTCTCAGACGTAACTCTTCTGGGTGATTTCGGACCAGGCTTCATTCCCCTCAGCAACCAACCAAAAGCAGACACTATTTTCTTCCACTCCTACATACATACACAACCTTCTTTTCCTTTGATCAGTCTCCTTATGATGTCGTGCTCTTGAGCAAGTTCTGAGGCAATTGAAGACCAAAGAAGTATTGCATAAAACGGGTATGTAGCAGTAATTGGTTATCGTGTATACTTTCTGGTGCTTGTTATAACTCATAATTTTAAGTTCCTACCCCTCATCTACAGTTTATTTTGTTCATGTGTTGTTTTGCTGATAAACTATAGTTTGTTTGTTTGACTTTGGGACCTAAGCAGCATAATTAGATTTTTCTTGCTTGTGTTCTGTTGGGGAACAATCTCTTCATTCTTCTCCAGAATCATGTTATTTGTTCAGGACAAACTATTTTTACCAGGTGGTTAATTGATTCCAGAAAACTAACACTACAGAATCAGAAAAGAATTATGAGATTGAAGAAAGGCAAGTGGATTAACGGGTGTAATGAGAAGACTATCACAAGATTCTTCATAACTTTTTGTTGTTATTTCACATTAATCACATGGAAAAGCACACGCTTTCGTAAGACACAAATATCAAAGGGCAGGCTTTGTTGGGATCACAATCATGAGTTGTTTCCAGCATAAAGCTTAATCTCACCAAGTTTCGATCTAGTTCATTTTTAGGTAATACTGATATATTAAATAAATTATTAGCGGAATGATTGGATGGAACACTGTTACTCATCCAATCATTTGCGTCTGAATCTGATTTGAGAGTCTTCTCTTACAGTTGCACTATCTAGTATGAGTACAGAGAAATGGTAAAATAATAGGTGAAAAAAATAGTATTACAATAATGTAGTCCAAGGCTAAGACATGACATACATAGTCAAACCGAAAATATACAGCTAGCAGCAACATAAACTTAAGGCAGTTTTTTTAGGGTAAAGATTGTAAATATCCTCCACTAGAAACAATTTTGTTCGAGTTGAGTAGGACAAATGTGAAGGATAAAGTTTTTCCCTTTTGAGTATTTTTACGTTTGTGTATTTAGGAGGACACGAGATTATTGGTTAAAATGAAAAAAATCCTAGTGATTAAACTGAAACAATACTGTAACAAATGATCAATGTGTTGAGTAGTCAAGTATTTATAGTTTACAACTCATAAAAATGTACCAAAATCACATGGCTATCACAGAATAGGTAACAGTTTTTATATAGCAAATGATTCAATCTAAGGGCATTTTGGAGTGTTGACATCATCCTTTGCAGGGAAACTGAAGTTACAGGTGACAGGAACATGCAGATGGTAGAGTATGGATCGGGGAGTATCACTTGTCCGTTCAATTGCACAAAAGGCGAAAAGAACAGTATAATTATTCTGCCATGTTTCACCTGTGATGGAAAGAAAACCCCCAAGCAGGTAAATGTACCTTTATGACTTTATAAATTTGTAAAGCTGGTTGAAAACTAGGTAAGAACAAACTCTGTAAACCATGAACATGGCTCTAAAAAAATTAGCAGCCAAAGAATGCAGCACCCTTCATACAAAGAGCAGATTAAATAAAGATGCTTGAAACATGACCAAACATTATGTTTGCAATTGCAAAACAGTTCTTTAAATACTGTGCCAATATTTCTTGACCCCACACGCTTGGTGTGATCAAATGCTTGTTTGTTACTTTCATCTGAGTCATGATTTTTATTTTGGTACAGATGAAATAAAAAAAGAACAGTTAGAGACAGCCTTAAAAAAGAGTTGGTAGGGTCATCCCAATTCCCAAAGCAGAGTCCAGTGTTGGTTCATTCCATGATTGATTAATTACAGGCAGAGGCTCCATAGAATCAGATTCCAGATCACTTACCTAAGCCACCAAGCAAGTTCCACCTAAAAGAGACTGCAGAAAGCACAGATAACAAACTACATGCTTCTTTGGCACCTGCAAAGCTGCCATGCACATGCCACAGAACCACCAATTACACCACCAACACCTAAACCTGCTTTTTCTGCATATTTCCCAACAACCAAACATTAACATCCATTCTATTATCATCACTCAATACATGCTACAACTGCAAGATATTATTACATGATCCAAGTTCATGTAATCCAACCAATCATCATGTCACACATTCTTTCTACAAACTACAAAATATAATTACATGTCACATAAAGATTAGTCAGATTAAATAATTCTTGTCTACACAATAATTTCTCTATAATTGCACTGTGGTCCAAGTGTAATTCTGTGTAGTCCCTTATTATAGTCATGTATGCTTTTATAAATTTTCTTATTGACATTTATACAAAGCTATTGCACCTCACCAAAAAGTCAAAACCTCAATTGTTGCATTCCTTCCATAATATCTTTATCCATAGTGTAATGACTCATGACAGAAAACCATCCTGTGAAAGGTTAGTGTATGACATCACAATTTTCTTTCAGCATTTGAAAGTTCAAAAACAAGTGCTCCTCTCCACTACATTTTCAGGATTTATTTCAAAATTCACACCTTTAACAAATTCTCCAAACCACTCTCTGTTATTAGATGAAGTTTATTGAAAAAATACAACTTTAGTTTGCTATTTTGTTTTAGTTTTTGATAAATTCTTAAACAATAATGCATCACTTGTTAAAAGAGATATATGTTTAAGATAATGTTAGTACTCCTCTTCTTACAAACCTATAATATTGCACCACATCTCAAAGGAGTCTTTCTAAAACGGAAACTGTTAGATCTTCTACAAATTTTTATTGAGAGATTTCTTAACCATGTTCTGATGACAATTTTTAGCAAAACCATAAAAAGAAATTAGCCGCCAAACCATTCGACTTTTCTTTTTTATTATTGCAACGACCTTATTATTTTGTTTTCACTTTCCATCTGTTAATTTATCTATCTATCTATCTCTATCTATATATATATATATATATATATATATATATATATATATATATATATATATATATATATATATATATATATGTGTGTGTGTGTGTGTGTTAAAGTATGTAGTTCAATTAGTTTGAGTAATTTTTTTTTTCAGTTGCCACTAATATTCAGAGGACATTTTTGGTACAAAAAAAAAACAGAGGAGACTATGGACCATGTTAGGGGTGACATGAGCACAACAATTAGTCAACTATAAAAGGTTAGCAAGACATGAACGCTGAGCCGTAACAAGTGTTTTATTGTAGGGATTGTGTGCACTTTGATATAGGAACATTAATGGACATATTGTTTTTTTCTGTTTTGTGTGTGATAATGCACAGAAAGTTAAGATCACATTTTAAGTTCAACATTAGTTTAACATAGACCAATTTATATTTGATAAATACAACTCCAGTTTGAGTAGATGAAAAAAACAACTTTGAATCTGAAACTAATTTTTAACTTCTTAACAGCATATAATACATTCCCTCAGAAGACTACTAAAGGTGAACGTGAATTTAAGAGTCCAATATACTTCATATTGTGTCATTTGGTCAATATCCATTCAAGAATGTGTTATTTCAATAATGTACTGATTTTGATATATGTTAAATATGGACTGTGATATTAAGTTAATTCCATACAAGTATTAGTTAACTCTATAGATACACGTAAACACGTGAGAAACTAATAAATGATGTGTTACTTGTTCAACAATAATGATTTCAATCAAACAATCTAAAAGTATAGAAGATTTTAGTTAATTTAACAAGAATTGAATATTATTTTATTTAGTTCTTTTAATATTATCATCATCTATTACGAAAATATTGACATAGCTGCCGTTATCACGTTGATATTATTAGGAGTAAAAACACGAATGACATGTTTTTAGAAATTAAAGACAATAATTATAAAAATTCAAATAAATAATTTCATATTTAAAGAAAAATAAAAACAGAAAATAAAATATGAAATATTTATATGGAAAACATATTTAAATTAAACTAATTGGGATGAAAGACTTAAATATTAGCCGTTCCTCAATTTTTTTTTGTTTTTCTTTCCCTCCATTTTCAAAGTTTCATCTCTTTTAATCGGTTCAAAGTGTGGCCAAAAGATAGTCCTACTTGTAAATTCTTAAATTTTGCTACTTCAAATCATATGAACGACAAATAAGATCATTCTCTTTGTTCCTATTGGGATTCGACGTGTGAACTTTTATATTGGTGGCAAGATTCAAGTGGATTGGAGAATCCTGATATATGCTCCTGATCGAGAGTTGAAGTAGAAGAGAAGATATGCAAAAGACTATCTGATGCTCAAGTCAATTTGGATCTTTAAAGCAAGAGAGAACGAATGAGTATGGGAGAGTGTGTATTCCTTGAACATACTAAATGTATTTATACGGTCTTTTGGTGTTTTGGACCTCGAATCCTTGTGATAAAACTTGTAATGTAATATAAAACCAATATCAGTGAAATAACAACTTACCTCATATAAGCAATAATAATAATAACAGTAATAGTAATAGTAATAATATAATAATAATAGTAATAATAATAATAATAATAATAATAATGTGATACCTTTACCCGATATACTGAATATCCTGTAAATATTTGGTGTTGTTCCTACAGAGAACAAACAAGATAAGTTAGGCACAAGCGCCATCTTATCCATGTAGTCCGCTATCTCCTCAGTTGGCCTCTTCCCGGTTGGTACATGTCGGTTTGGACCCAAGAGGGGTTACCTGCAGAAGGGACTCCGAAGCTCAAGTGAGTCAAAGCTCTTCAAAAGGTCAAATAAGTGATTAATGGAGTAATGAATGCGTACCTTTAATTATTGGGGTCCACATGTATTTATAGAGTATTAATCATGTTTGGTTATGCCATGGGCCGGGCCCTGGCTTGGGCTGTAAGTGGGCCTAGGCCCTAGCCCAGGCCCTTAAGAGGACCCACTGAACACTAGGGGGACTTTAATTTTACTAAGTATATTGGAGTAGTCGGCCTAGGCCGACTACTTTCCTTGGCGGTATGTTGGTTATGTGTTGCCTTGTGCAGGTTGTTTCTCTGGACGTTTAGGTTATCGGTTTAGTCTGGTAAGGCTTAGACCAACTCGGCTTAGGCTGACTACTTGATTGCTTTGGCATATATGTATCGTTTTATCACTTATTTGGTCGAGTTTGGCCAGGTGTGGTACAAGTGTAAATATTTGGTATCAAAGAATATCAACATAATCAAACTATCGAGATTTGTCACCATTATCGTTAGAGATGACAATTAAACCCACCTTCGTGGATATTGCCCGAACCCGTCTCTGTTTTGACGAAAAATCCCCACATTGACTGGATATGAGTATGGGTATGGGTATGAGGAATCTCTGAATTTTTCAATTGGGTATGGGTATGGGGAATCTCTGAAGTTTTCAATTGGGTATGAGGATGTAAATATCCCACCATAATACCCATTCCTATTTAAATTATTAAAATATTTACAATTAATTAAGTAACAATATATATATATATATATATATATATATATATATATATTTTATATTTTTTATTTTTTTTAATTATTTAGTTTGTCATGAAACTTATTCGTATCTCCAATATATATTTTTCATTTTATCATAACCTTTATGTAATTATATTAAAATTATGTATGCCAATTAAAAATTTTCATGTCTCACATTTGAATATTTCTATTATTTTTTAATATTTTTTATTTATTGTATATTTTCTTTTCACATAAGAATGTTTAATGCTCTCAATTTAAGTGTTTAATAGCATAAACCTTTCATTTACTAGGTAATATAAAAAAATTATATATTTACTTATTATTATTAATTTTTGTTTCATTTGAAGAACTATTTTGTTTCGCCAAAAAAAATTATATTATTTCTCAACCATTGAGTATATATGTTGATATTTTAAAAGTTTTCTTAGATTTTTAAGGTATTTTTCATCTTATCATACACTTAATTATACATTTGTTTTCATTTGTGCGATTTCTTTCAATAGTCTCTCTAATTATTTATAAGACACAAATTTGTTAATTTGTTAATATTTTTATTTGTTGTTTATTTTCATCATGTAGAATACTATTTCGATATATTTTATTTAATTATTTTTTATTTTCTAATTCATTATCAATCATACTGTAATTTTTTTACTATAATTGTATAAAATAACTTTTATTTACTAAAATATAAAAATTTAATGTAATTGCCATGAATTTTTTTTATCACCATCCAACATATGTTGGAGTTCAAAAGATAAAAGATCTATGTTAAAATTTTATTATTATGTTTATTATTTGTTCTTTGCGTCATTTTGATCAAGTGATGTATTATAACTTTTATTAGTGTATAAAAAAGAGATTCATTAGAATTTAAAAAATTGAAGTAAACAAACATTTAAAATATATTTTAATTTAAATATTTGTTTTCTTTTTATATTTTTTTTGAAAATATTTTGAAATTTTATCAACTAGGTTTCATTGATGTTTGCAAATTTAATATGTTTTGGTTCTCATGAAATTTTATTTGGTATTATAATATAAAATGTAAACAATTATAATTTATTTCAAAGTATTTGATATCGAAGACACAATCATTCTCCTAAACCTAATATTAAATATTTGATAATATTATGTTTCCTTTACTGTAAGTTTTTCATTGTTTTATAAAAATTAATTAAAATTAATATTGAAGTAGTAGGAAAACGGGTACGGGTATGGGTACGAGATTATACCCGTTACCCGGTGGGGATGGGGATGAGCAGTGGCGGATCTTGACTAAGATTTCTGGGGGAGCCAAAATAATATATTTAAAATTTATATATTTAACATTTTTGTCACTCGTTCACTTTAAATTAATACATAATTTAATATAGTTATAACTATAACAGAAAATACACATATCTACATTTTTCAGCTATTTTTTATTCAATGTAAATAATCATATTATATGTAAAATATTCATTTTCCATTTTACTAATGTGCACATATCAATTCAAAAGTCATCACAAACTTTCATTTCATCATTGTTATGCTTATGCGATGAGCAACCTTATTGTCTTGTTCTCATCTTCTTTTCTTTTTTATCAATTTTAAAAAAAGAATTTATTCCTTTATTTTTTATCAATATACCTATCTATAAAACAAGTTTAAGACAAAAAAAATATTATAATATAATCGAAAATTGAGAGACATAATTACTAAAAAAAGTATGATAATCGAGTTACAATTAAAAATCCTCTATAAAAAATCACATAATACATTATTTGCTCTTCTATATTCATAAACAACGAATATACAAAAGGGTAATGAGATAAAAAAACAGGGCTAAATATTAAACAATTATTGAACTACCAAGTGAGACAAGATATTTTTTTTTCTTTAAGAATGAGAGAAGATATGAAAAAAATGAAGGCAGAAATAATGAGTTTCTGTTTAACTTTTTTTTTTATTCAATAACAAATGAAATCAGGTAAAGATGAGAGATGAATACAACACGTTAAAAAAACTCAAGAAACAATGTGAAGAAAATATAAAAATTATCTTAACAATTTTATTTTAATATATTCAATTTTATATTGTACTATTTATTAACATTAAATGTTGTACTTTATAAAAAAATAAAAAAATATTTAATTTAATTTTTAATAATTTTTATTATACTATTATCTAATTTAAAATGATAATTATAATTTAAAAAATTTAAAAATATATATAATTTAAAAATTTTAAATATACATAATTTTAAAAAAATTAAAAAATCTATGGCCCCCGCCTGCTCCATCGTGGCTCCGCCACTGGGAATGAGACAAAAGTTTGATACCCGTTAGGTTTGGGTATGTGGATGATGATAAATTTTTTCTATGAGGATGAGTATTAGATAACGACCCGCCCCGCCCTGCCTCGTTGTCATCCTTAATTACCGTTAATATGTGAATATTTGCCCCCAATAGATGTATCTTAAAATATTTGTATTCTTCTTAGTAATGAGGCTAATTGGGCCTTATTGTGTCGCATTACTTAACATCATCTATTGGACCGGGTAAGTACAGTCTTATTTTTTTATTCATTTTTCTTTAAATATGTTGGATTTTAAGAGTTTATATTTTTGTTTCAGTCATATTAGAGTTTTATTTCAATATATATCAAAGCTACTATTAAGGTGAAATTCCATTTTTTTTTCTTAACATAACAAGACAAAGTATCCATTATGTTGCATTAAGTTGTGTCTAATTTTGTAGCACCATCGTTACTTTTAAAACTGGTATTTTGTTTTTGGCTAAAATCCTCTTTGATCTCTATCTTTACTTTTTATTTAATTTGATTCAATTTTTTATTTAATTAAATTTTATTTTGGGTTAAATTGATCCAATTTAGTCCTTTCTATTTGACTAGTATAATCAGGTAACGCTATATTTGCACATATCACAAGTCAATTCGTAATATTTTTATTTATTTATTATTTTTTTTTCTTTTTAGTTTTTTTTTTCACATGTCAGACCTGTGTCGTATCATGTGTCAGTGCTAACATTATGTGTCAATATGTCAATATCACGAGTTAATGTTAACACTATATGGCAGTGTCAACACTAAGTGTTAGTGGTATTCAAGTTAGGTAAAATAAAGATTATGCTTAGGATTGTGAAGGTTCATATAATCATAAATCACAAGATCATTAGGTTTTACTTTTTATATTACAAGCATAATATCACCAAATACACATCCATGAAAATAAAATTAATTCATCTAATATAAATTATTCAAATCAATGGAGGATTTCAAAAAAACAATTCCATTTGGCCGGTTAACTATGAAGTTTAACATAATTTCTCCTCTTGTCAGAATTCAAATGAAATTATAGAGACAAAATAAATATTTTGTGTGTACCAAGATTTGTAGCTGAAAAAAAGAAGAAAAATTTGAATTATATAAAGTTTTAGTTCGGTGGTATTGTGGTGTTGCAATTATGTATTAATTTTTAATTGAGAAATGAATTTTAATAATAATTGTATTAATTTTTAGTTAGATGAAACGTGGGAATAACACACAATGAAATTTTCTTAATTACATAAACTTTTAGCTAGGTTTAGGTTTAATTTAAGCTATATTCATTTACTCAAGAAGAGATGGTGCAACAAAGATTTTAAAGAAAACATAAATTTACACTATTTTGTGATTTTGTATGACGATCTTATTGATCCTCCTATGTTACGATTATATGTGAAATATAAGTTGTAAATACTATGTAAAATCGTAGGATCATGCGATTTTACGATTTAAATCTCAATTTTATCTATTGGTGGTATAAAATATAATAAAATAAATATTATTTATTCATAAAATTGATTTAAGTAGACTAGTTAAGTTAAAAAGATGCAAAATATATTGATAATTTATTTTAAATTTCATGGGAAAATTAATTTTTTTAAAGGAATTAATTTTATAAATAACCTAACAAAGGAAAAATACATTTTTTTAATTATTTCAAATTTTAAAATTCAAAAATTACTATCAGAGCTGTACATTTAACTTTGTAATACTTAAAAAATATATAAGTTGGTTTTTTCTAATTTAAATTAAAAAATAAAATTAATTTCAATATTTCAAGATTGTAATTAGGCTTAATTACTAATTTGGTCACATTGTGAATAGAGACAACATTGGTCAAATTAAAAAAAATTTGGGACTCAATTTAGTTGAAAAATAAATATAAGTGCGGAACTGAATACAAGATATTGCCACATTGCACTGATATGGTCATGTGATACTCTGGAACAACACAGATCTGACACGTGAAAAAAACTTAAAAATTAAGAATAATATATATATATATATATATATATATATATATATATATATATATATATATGTATGTATGTATGTAAGCCCCTTTTATTTTTTGTCCTAAAACGTTGGGCCTGGCCTTGCTAAAGGGCCTAAGTTAGCCCATAAGGGAGCCTCATAACCCCACACTCAACACCTCACTCTCACTTTGGTCTCATTTTTAGAAACGATTCCTATTCCTTCTCCCCTTTTTGCTATAGAGAGCTCTGCTAGGGTTTGAGTAAGCTCTCCTATTTTCTCTTTGTTGTGCGTTTCCCTCATGTAAGTTAGACTCCACCCTTCTCTTCTTTTCTATTCCTATTACCTGGTTTCTGTCTTGGGTCATCCTTATAGACTCATTCTTGCTCCTATGTTTGTGCTCTATAGCTGTTGAGTTCGTTCTTGGAGCTAAGGTGCTTCCGCTATCAATGTCTAAACCCCCCCTCAAGCTTAGCTCTACTCAAAAGGTAAGGGAAGCTAGGGTTTCATGTTTTTAATGTATCTTGCTTGTTTTCAGCTCTGTTTCGTGTTTTTGATGATTGTGTGGTGCTTGTGATGGTATGAAACTACATTGTGCATTGTTCTGGGTAAACTCCTGTTTTTGCATGCGTGAACAGTGGAGAGAATCTGGTATTCTCGCCTAAGCGAGTGGGTCTCGCCTAAGCGAGATTATCATAAACCCTCCCAAGCTTTTGCTCGAGTTATCGCTCAGACAATGAGTTCCAATTTTGAGCGAGAAGTCATCTCCCTCAGGCGAGGAGGTCTCGCTTAAGCGAGAAAACGCGAAAACCCCATTGTTCCACTGCTCGAGCTCTCGCCTAGGTGAAAAGGGCTCGCCTGAGCGAGAGAATCTCTCTCGCTTGAGCGAGTGCCTCTAGCCTAAGCGAGATTTGTGCAGGGACGTGCTCTAGTGCTATTTTCTTCTATATTTTTGGTGGTTGGTCACATGATTGATTGTATTACTCTATTTAAAGCATGAAGTATGTGAATATGCATGTGTTATCTGATTGTATGGACTAGAATTGATGAGCTTGGTATGATTAAGTGCATAAATCATGATTGGTTGATTGGTTGGATATTGGCATGAGATCGTATGCTTGATAAATCTATGGTTGGTTGGTGAGACATGGCTTTGGTATGAATATTGACATAATTCCATGAAACTCTTGGTGAGATTTCATGGTGGTGTTGGATGTGATGGACGTAATTCCATGAATCTCTTGGTGAGATCTCATGGTGGTGCTGTAGGTGATGGACGTAATTCCATGAACCTCTTGGTAAGGTTTCATGGTGGTGCCGTAGTGTATATAATTAGGTAAGAATTCAAGTAAGGATTGCATCCTGAAACTCTAAAGAGTTAGTTAGTCTCACGTAGAGCGAACTGACTCAAGTGGTGAGAGTAGCAGGAGGCCCTAGTCTTTAGCGGGATAATGACCTTAGATGTTTGAAGACTAACCTTGTGCGTGGTAGGGTGAAACCCATTGGCAATGGCTCTGGAAAGCAGTATAGGCCACCACAAATGCAAACATCCGGTGAATCCGACCGATTATATGTATCCGGATAATTGAGTCTTAGAGTTTTGCTTATTTGCTATCTGTAAGACCCGAGCAAATTAAATAATTAAATAAATAATTATTTAATAAATGCGGGTAGTAGAAACCTTTATGGCATTTAATATTAATTATTGTGATGTGGAAAAGTACTAGTTTAAGTGGTTGAGAGTACTTGGTTGTGTTAAGAGGACTTGGGTTTGAGTCCTATATATGCCAATTGTGTGATATATTATTATGTGCATTATTTTAAAGTTATGCTTGGATGTGTGTAGTGATAATGTAATCCTAAAATTATAGGAAATATCACAAAATAGGTATTGGTTGAATTGGTTGTGCACTTGACTGATAATTGTGAGTTGTGGCAGCCATTTTCGTTTTAGGGGTAATTATGCTTAATTAAGGTAATTTTAGAAGAGAGAGAGGGAAAAACGTGAGAGAGGAAGAAAGGAACTGGTTTTGGACGTGAAAAAGAGAGATTCTGGAGGTAATTGGGAGAGCTGCCATTTTGTTTTTGGAAAAGTGAAAGCTGAAACCTTGGAATAGCTACCATAAAGAAAAGATTAGAAGAGCAATTGCAGCAAGAAATTCCAGGTAAGGGGAGCTATTTCGTGTGTTCTTTAATGTGCACGAATGAATGTGCCTTGCCATGAGTTTTCATGCTCAATGTGATGTGAATTGGAGGTTTGATTGTTTTGAGGTTGTGTGAAAAGTCTCTTATGCTATTGTATGAATATGATGAGGGTTTTTTGTACTATATGTTATTTATGGTTCAATCTCAAATTTTGGTGATCAAATTGGGTCTAAATCATGCTCATAAGATTTGTGCACTGTTTTAGATTCCTTAGTAATGTTTGAATGTGATTTTGGGCATTGTTTTTGGTGTCTGCGTGCATGAACAGGGAGGACATTTGCTATTCTCGCTCAAGCGAGCAAGGCTCGCCTAGGCAAAAATAGCAGAGACTCGAACCTGGTTCTGCTCGAGCATCTCGCTCAAGTGGAGAGCCCTTGTTTTGGGCGACATGTCATCTCGCTCAGGCGTGCCTCGCCTAAGCGAGAAATCATGAGGATTGTGTGGTTCTGCTTGAGCATATCGCTCAGGCAGACAACCCTGTTTTGGGCGATAGAGCATCTTGCTCAGGCGAGAGTTCCTCGCCTAAGTGAGAAATCGTGGAATTTCGTGTGTTTTGCTTAACTCGTCGCCGAGGCGAGGGACGTTGGTTCTGGGCGAAGGGTGATCTCGCCCAAGCTAGAAGGAATGCCCAAACGAGAATTCGTAGAGTGCCACTATAATGAGCTCGCTCAGGCGAGAGAACCTAGCTTAAGCGAGACAGGCCTGATCGCTTGGGCGAAGGCTTCTAGCGTAAGCGAGATTAGTGCAATTTTGCGTGTGTTGTTTATACGCATTGATGCGGACTTGGATCAAGAGATGCTGTGCCATGAGCGGATAGGTTCATGGATGGTGGTGAACACATGATGATATGAGCGATGAGGTTCATATCCAGTTACTATCGTGTGGGGATACGAACGAGGTAGGTTCGTATGTTTCGTACTCACACTTGAGAGATGCTGCGTGCGGGGAGGTACGTAGCTGGTGGATCACGTGTGTTAGACTATGGGCGGGTAGGTCCATAGAGCAGGACTACAAGCGGGGAGGTTCGTAGAGCAGGACTACGAGCTGGGAGGTTCGTAGAGGCAGGACCACGAGCGGGCAGGTTCGTGTGAGAATCATAAATCTTGAGTCCATGGCTAACTGTTTGTGTGAATTGAAGGTTGAAAGGCCTTGGGATTTTAAGGTCTTGGCCAAGAAATAACTAGGATGAAACAGATGGGTGCATTATTTTATTATGTTAATTGATATGTTATTTTGTGTATAAGCTCACCCTTTCTGTTTGTGTTTGGCGATGATCGTGTGATTCATTACACGGGAGTAGATGATACTACAGGTGATGCTAGTGATGCATAGAGATGCGGAGAGGGCTAGCTTGGAGATTTTGAGCTAGGGATTTTATTATGATTTTCTTTGTTTGTCGGATTTTGGAACTTGTAATAAGATTATTATTTTAGCTATGTTTAAATTATGGTGCTTTGAATAATGCTTTAAATTTTCCTGCGTTTGGGAATAATGAAAATATGAGGTTGTTTATAAATTATTTATTTATTTATTTTTAATTAAGTAATTCCTAGTAGGGATGTTACACTATCACATGATTGTTTGTCTATCTTGTTGCATGTTTATGATCTGTTTTAAGCATCTGCGGGCCATAACATGTTAAAATGATTTATACTCTAACTTACCCTTTCTGTTTGCTTGTGTGTTTTGGGTGTGATTTTCCTTTTTGCAATGATCATCAATTTATTGATGTGAGCAGATGTGGAAACCCCTAAAGGTCACCAAGGTGATGGAAACTCTACAGTGTAACTAGGTGTGGGTTGGATCTCATTCCTTCAAGTATCCTCTGTAGGCACGATTGCCTATGTTATATCTTGCTTATGAGCAAACTCTGTTGGACATTTGTGAACTTTTACATGTTTGTTCCTGGCATTGTATAGTGCCTTTGTTTCCTTTTGGTATATTTGAATAACGGTAAAAATCCTTATACTTTAAATCTTGTGTCCTTGAATATTATAATTTATGCGATGTTTTATTTGATTATATTTATTTATTAAATGTGACGTTACAATAAATACGACATTAACGTTATTTATACACATTTAACGATAAATCAAATTAATTTAATACAAAATGAAAATTAATTAAAAAAGAAATCAAAGTAAATAAAAACAACCAAAAGAGGATTTAGCCTTTGTTTTTCTAGAATGTTCATGTTAAACAAAATATTGAAGATTTGTGATGGTGGAGAAAGAGCAAGGTGTCCTTGTAAACCCATTTAATTAATAAAATTTGGTTTATTGGAAAACAATCATATCACTTCTCACTAGGGCTGGGCATAATTTACTAAACTATACTAAACTATAGTTAATTGTACTATATTAAACTAAAGTATACTAAACTATTCATAATAATAATTGAACTGTACTATAAAATAGTTCAGTTTTAAGAAACTAAACTTATGATAAGTTAACTAAATTAACTAAGTTAACTATTGAACTATAGTAGATTGAAATAGCAAAATACCTCAAATAAAATATTGGTATTAGGATAAGAATCGAACTTATGTGTTTTATGTCTTACGTTCTATTTTTTCTCTTTCATATTGAAATATTTATTTTATTTTGTCTTAATTTTTTTTCTTTACTCTTTCTTTCAGAAAAATATAAAATATTTATAATTAATTTATTAAAAAAAATTATAAATTAATTCAATATCTTATTTTATTTTGAATGAATTTTACTATGTAATGTTATTTTTCTGTTATGATTTTACAAAAGTTATTTTTAAAAATTAAATTTTGTGACAGCTAACATTTTTATAATTTTTTATTTATATTAAAGTTTTTTTAACTTTAATATTGAAATTTGTATAATAAATATAAATATTGGTACTAACGTATTTTTTATTTTAAAATCTTATGTAATATTATTTTTTAGTTTTAAAATATTTATTATGTGGCATCAACTTTTTTAAAGAGAATTTATTTTAAAAAATTCTTAAAATATTAATTTTATAACTTCATAAAATTTTTAGAACATTTTTCACACGAATATTAATGAATACAAATGTTAAAAAAAATATTAATTTTGAGAATTTTCTAAAATAAATTCTTTTAAAAAATTTTACGCAACATAATAAACATTGTAAAAGTAAAAAGTAATATTACATAAGATTTTAAAATATAAAAAATAATTTAATACCGATATTTATATTTATTATATTAATTTTAATATTTTAATTACATTTTAAGTTACGGAAAACTTTAATATAAATAAAAAAATTATAAAAATGTTAATTGGTGTATTGAAGTATGATGCATATTTCAAGTATTATTTTCTAAGCACTTTCAAATTATAAACTTTAAATTATTATTGTGTAGTACAATCATATGTAATTAGTGCAATTCGATTCAAAATAGTGTAATTCAGTTCAAAAATAGTGTAATTAAATTCAAAATCAATGCAATTCGGTTCAAAAATAGTACAATTCAGTTCAAAAAGAGTGAAGTTTATTCAAAATCAGTGCAATTCGGTTCAAAAACGGTTCAAAAACAGTGTAGTTAAGTTAAAAATTAGTGCAGTTCAGTCCAAAAATAGTGCAGTTCAGTTCTGATGTAGTGCAATTCATAAAACAGTTCAGTTTATAACAGTTCAGTTCAGTTTATATTATAGTGCAGTGCAGTTCAGTGCAGTGCAGTTCAGTCCAGTTTATTTTTAAAACTAACAGTTCAGTTCAGTTCATCTGAATTGTTTTTCAGTTCAGTGCAGTTCATGCAAACAGTTTTTTAGTTTAGTGCAGTTTTTGGTAGTGTAGTGCAGTTTGGTTTATTTTGCCCAGCCCTAATGCGAATCTTCTCATCGTGGCTGTAACCATTGTGATTTGTGAATCTTTTAACCGTCAATTTTCAGTATATTTGCCTCTTTTGTGATGTACATGTACTTCACATTGGAAGCAATTTATCAGGTAAATTTATTTAGAATACTCATGAAAATATGTTTTTCTTCAAGTTTTTTCGATTTTTTCACAAGAAGATTCATTGAAATTAGTACATACATCCTTCTCAAGAAGATTTTTTAGTACTTTTATTAGCATTTCCAAATTGTTAGGTTTCCCTTCTCTAACCTCATAATGTTGTCTCAAATTACAATTAGGACCTTGGATACTCAAGCATTTTGGCCATAATGGATCGAAAAGGTAAGACTCTTTAGTGGCTATCATTCCAACCAAAAAGGCAGATTCTTCTTGCACACTCATATGAAAAAAGTTTCCATTTTATCTTTTTGAATTGTGTTTGTGCAATCTAAAATTCATTTTTAACTTTTACGATCTGAAAATCTGAAAAGAGTAAAATGAGAAGTTTATTTATAAGGGAGTAGAGGAAGAAATATATGGAGGTGGGGGAAGAAACTACCCCATGCAATCCTCGAAGATTAAGCACCGTGTAATTCGCTATTAAATATTAATTAAGAATTGAATAAGAACGGTTACTCTAGGGTGACATGTGTTTTTGGTGGAAGAGTAGAATTGCGTGAAATAATATTAAACTTCCACATATATTATCTGCTAAACAGACAAATTTTCTGAGCAACGTTGGTTGATACAATTGATTGTAACTGATTGTTAAGGTTCTATGAGAGTTTGAGTCCCTCTCGATCAAGATGAGTAACATAATCTATTGTCTTAAATTTTTTTTGGATCGTATGTTTTTCTGTCTCTTAAGTAGTTTAGTCATGATTATTGAAAGCAAATTTTTCCTACCGTTCGTTAGTGCGGGTTGAACTTAGAAGGAACCGAGGAAGCTTTGTTGCCATAATCCTTGACTTGTGTGTCCTTTAATTTATTTAACATTCTAATTAAAAAGAATACATATGAAATATCTTAAAAATATCAAGTAAAAATAATGAACTATTAAAAAACATAAAATACTAAATTGAGAATTTTAAAACTCTCTTAATCTATTTAACGTTTTAATAAAATAAAAATAAACAGTATAAACCATATAAAATACTTCAGACTAAAACTCAACAGGTTGACTTTCATAGTATAAACGACAAAATGTACTTAACCTTAAAGTGAAAAAAGTTGCCCTTGAGAGACATCTAATACTATATACAATTGGGAACTAACAAAAGGTAAGTTTTTCAATTGAATAATATATCTGAGCTACTTCTCATTTCAAATTTTTATCTACAAAAGGAAAAAACGCTGATGTGTCAAGCTCTCA
>Ga0214543_1004526_pt1 | contig 26262 bp, 17 predicted proteins | sample CNSS2metaG_FD_160094 | JGI IMG/M metagenome (GOLD analysis project Ga0214543, IMG submission 160094) | Root nodule microbial communities from cowpea collected in UCLA plant growth center, Los Angeles, California, USA - CNSS2 | ecosystem: Host-associated > Plants > Roots > Nodule | place: USA... | reverse complement strand
TTATCTATAATCACAAAAAAAAAAAAAAATCATAAAAAAAAACAAAAACCCACACCAAAAAAAAAAAAAAATTAAAAAAAAAAAAAAACTCACAACTCAAAATGTAAGAAATTGATATATTTTATAGAAAAAAAAAATCTAAACTAGAAACAGAGAAAAAAAAAAAGAAAGAAAACAAACTAATTAAATATAAACTTAAAATATCATCTTAAAAAAGAGATTATAAATATAAGTGAATCTTCCAAAATCGACTTCATAAAATTTTTATTTATTCACCTATTGAAAAGCTTAACATGGAAGAGCTTCTTGGTTGATAAGGGAGAGGTGGGGCTTTCGAAGGATTGGTGTTGGAACAGTGACACAAAGTTCTGTCCCCATTCAAACCCAGTTGTGATCATCCATGGCCTCATGGCTAATTAAATGTGAATATAAAGTCTCAATAGTGACATTCAGATATTCACTTCCTTATCTTCTCTAACATTTTTGTCTCTCTTTTTATAGATTAAAAATTAAATATTTGTCTTGTTTGCCACTCACTCTCCCAAGAGAGATGCTATTTTGACAACTACAAATATTGCAAATTATTTTAGTTCTACTTTGCTAAAAATAAAAACACTTAATATATGAAAGAAGAAATCATAAAAATTAAATATGATGTCCTACACACTAAAATTATAACTCCATTGGAGGCTCATAGCGTTGTAAAATCATTTATATTTTTTTTGTATGGAATATTTAATACTTTAAAATTATATTATTCAATTTTATAATATGCCACTAGGGCATTATGTGTACCATAATAATAATAATAAAAAATTTAATATGCTACAAATTTCGGTAATATAACAATTGGTTTTAATAACTTTTTTTCTGCGTTACTATGATTTTTTAATTTCATTTAATTAATTTTTTTTCTTATTAGTATTTTGTTGAGAAATCTTAATTTGGTCTACTTTTATTTATGGATTTTAATTTGGTTCCTATTTTGAGAAATATCATGTAATAAGGTATTTTTTGTTAGTATTGTACTTACAATATTAAAGCGGTACTACGTGTTAATCCATATTTTTTTCTTAATTTTTTAAATTTTTTAAATAAAAATTTGTCACGTATCAAGTTGACGTCATGTCACATGACAATATTAGTACCACATGTCATTGTTATGCAAGGTGTCATTGTCTTAGTCTCGTTCTTGTATTTTTATTTTGTCTAAATGCCATCCCATTTTTTTTAATTTAAACAATTTTGTCCCCCTCCAAATTGAAACTAAATTTAATTTTCTATAAATGAATTACAAATATTTTTATTAAGGTATAATTACTTGTATAGTACCCAGTTTGGGGCTAATGTGTCAAATAGGTATTCGGTTTAAAAAAAAGTGTCAATTGTATCCCAACTTTTGAAAAAGTGTTTCAATTAGGTCCCTTTCAGACCTTTAAGACGAAGTTGACTAACGCCGTTAACGACGTGTCACGTGTCAGTTTGTGGTTTTTTTGATTTCTTTTTAATTTTTTGAAAAAAATAATAAAAAATTGCCACGTGTCAAGTTCATGTTTGTGACACGTGGCATTGCAATGCCACGTGTCTGTATCACTATTAGATGTTATTGTGTTGATTTGATTTAGTGTCCATATATGTTTTTTTGTTTCAATTTAGTACCTACTTATGTATATCTGATTCAATCTTGACCTAATTTTTTTTAATAATTAAAATCCATTTTTTATAAAATTAAAAGTAATTAAGTATAAAATTTTTACAAAATTTAAGTATTTGATATTTATATTAAAATTTAGTGGTAAAAGTCATTTTTAATAAAAAAGAAATTAGTGTAACATTCATACAAATAGAAAATAGAAATTTTGGTTTAAAATTAGTAAGAGACAATATTGTTCTATTTTGGAAAAAAAATAAAATTTAACAAAACATGAGTACTTAATAAAAAAGTAATTAATAAAGTAATATGTTAAAAAGTCATTTTAAATACAAAATATTAGTATAACATTTATACAAATAATAAATTTGGTCCAAAATTGAGAGAAACAATATAAATATTAGTACTGAATTTTGTAAAATATTTATACTTAATTATTTTTAATCTTATAAAAAATGGATTACAAAAATATTTTAATTATTAAAAAAAATTGGGACAAAATTGAATCAGATACATATAATTAGGTACTAAATTGAAACAAAAAGACATATACGGAGACTAAATCGAAATCAACACAATGACATCTGATAATGACATTGACATGTGGCATTGCAATGCCACGTGGCACTAACAATGCCACGTGTCACACACAGGGAACTGACACGTGACATGTTGTTAACGGCGTTAGTTAATTTCGTTTGAAAGGGACCTAATTGAAGCACTTTTTCAAAAGTTGGGATGCAATTGACACTTTTTTTTAAACCGGGTACTTATATGACACACTAGCCTCAAACTGGGTACTATACGAGTAATTATACCTTTTATTAAATAGTTTTAACAAGATTAAGTTTATTTAAATGTATATTTTACATTAAAGTTTATTTAAAATTGTTTTCGGACAAAATTGTTTAATTTAAAAAAAAAGGACTGGATTTAAGCAAAATAACCATGAACGAAATTGAGACTAAGGTAATGATACTTTGAGTGATAGTGACACGGGGCACTACTACTATCACATCACACTATTACTACCATGTGGCACGACATGAACTTGACATGTGACAAATATTTATTTAAAAAAATCTAAAAAAATTAAAATAAAAAAAATAAATAGAAAAAATCATGAACTAATACGTGACATTTCTTTAACTTGCTGTTACAAAGTACCTCATTGTATTAAATTTTTCAATATAGGAACCAACTTGATACACATAAAAAGAAAGAGACCTAGTTGAGATTTTTCAATAAAAATAAAGACCAAAGACATAATTTAATCTTTCTAAAACATGTGAATGTAATTTCTTTTGTTTAGATTAGCGTGATGATGTTATTTATGTGATATGTGAGTTTTGTTGTTCATATAGTATGTCCATTCTATTAATAATTTAATTTTGATTAATGATGTGTTGTTAATTGTTTATGTTAAATTATTTATTATTATTATTTTATCATTAATTTGATAAAAATAATAACATTAATTTATTTAAAAAAAATGAGACCAAATTAAAATTTTTTAAATAATAATATAAAATTGAAAACAAAATCAATTATAATAGTAAGAAAAAAAATATTAAAATTAGTTATAATAGAAAATATCTGCCAAAGTATTAAGAAAATAAAATCTAAACAATATGTAAAAAAAATTACAAAATATAACTTTCTTCATTGTTAGCATTTATAATATGAGACCCTTAAAAGTTAAAGGTTTTAAATATAACTAGTATACTGACATGTGCGTAAGCCCGGAGCGTATTTATTTTATTTTGTATATTAAAATAAAAAAATAGTAAAAGTATTATGTAATGAAATATTATGAAAATTAAGTTACATTGTTGTAAATGATGTTATTAAATTAATTAGTAAATCTAAGTGATGAAATAATAATTTCAATTTTAAATATAATAAATAGAATTGATATCATAATATAATATAGTTAATTGATTTTACGAAATAATTATAATAGCCTATGATCCATTTTTTTTTTTGCTTTTATTTTAAATTTTTTTAGAATAATAATATAATTGTTATTATATTTATTTAACCATTAAAAATACTAATAATAATGTTAATATAAATTATAAAAATTTTAAAAGATTAAAACTCTATTTAGCAAAAGTATTTAATATAACAACGTTTTCTATAATTAAAAAAAGCACACTTTATAATAATAACACCATTATGAATAGTAATAATAATAAAAATAATAATGATACCAATAATAACAATAATATTTATGCTATAAATATTAATATTAATGCTAACACTAAGGCTAATGTCAACTATAATAATATATAATTATATATAAAGATATACATTAACAACAAAATAAATAAAAAAAAGTAATTGAAATACAATCTCGTAGTAAATTAATTTAAGATGTGTGTCTAACTATAATATATCTTACCAGAGAACAAATGTGGATAAGATTGTCTCATATCCTCTTCTAATTCCCAAATAGAGTCACCTGTTCTCCTATTCCACACAACCTTGACTAAACTGATGGTTCTCCCCTTAAGTTGTTTCCTCTGGTGACCCTCTATTGCAACAAGTTGCACATCCACGGTGAGATCTTCTCTGATTGGCAAATCTTCCATTTCCAACACATGTGATGCATCAAGCACGTACTTTCTCAGTTGAGAAACATGGAATACAGAATGAAGATTAGCTAGTTGAGGGGGTAAGGCGATCTCATACGCCACTGGTCCAATTCTCTTTAGTACTTGATATGGGCCAATAAACTTAGGAGAGAGTTTTCTTGAACGAATAGCCCTTCCCACACTAGTGGTTGGAGTTACTCTCAAGAAAACATGGTCCCCTGTTGAAAACTCTAAAGGTCTTCTTCTTCGATCCGCATACGACTTTTGTCTGCTCAAGGAGGCTTTCATCCTGTCTCTTATTTTGGATACTTTTTCTGAGGTTTGCTTCAACAATTCCGGTCCCAACAACACTGCCTCACCTTCCTGATACCAGCATAACGGAGTTCTGCATCTCCTACCATCGAGAGCCTCATAAGGCGCCATACCGATACTTGCATGGTAGCTATTGTTGTATGTAAATTCTACTAGAGGCAATACTTCATCCCATCCTCCCATATGGTCTAGCACGCAAGTCCTTAGTAGATCCTCTAGTGATTGTATTGTCCTCTCAGATTGCTCATCAGTCTGAGGGTGGTAAGCAGAACTCGTGGTTAGTCTACTACCCAAGGCATTTTGCAAAGTGGGCACTTTTAGTCAGCCGATCTACTATCACCCAAATAGCATCGTGATTCCGAATGGATCGTGGCAGGTGGGTGACAAAATCTATAGCAATGTTGTCCCACTTCCAAACTGGTATTTCCAACTGATGCAACATCCCTTCCGGTTTTTGGTGTTCCACCTTTGCTTTCTGACAAGTCAAACAGGAAGATATGAATTGAGCTACATCATGCTTCATTCCTGACCACCAAAAGGACTCTTTTAAGTCATGGTACATCTTAGTCATGCCGGGGGTGCATGCTAAGGTGGCTCTTGTGCCCTTATTCAAGAATGATATGCTTCAACTCTGGGTTTTATGGTATGCAAACTCGATTTTTAAATCTCAGTACCTCATCTACTCCCATCACAAAGTCTTTAGCTTTTTCAGACTCGAGCAAATTCACTATTTTTTGTATTTTAGAATCTGACAGCTTCTTTTCTTTTACTAACTCAAGAAAATCACTAGTTATAGTCAAGTGACTACATTTAATGACTTCTTTCCCCAATGACACATGTAACTGCATGTCTCTAAATTTCTCCACCAACTCACCCTCCTTTATCATCATAGCAGAAGCATGCATTCTTTTCCTGCTTAAAGCATCAACCACCACATTGGCTTTTCCTGGATGATAAAGTAATTCAAAGTCATAGTCTTTTAAGAATTCCATCCATCGTCGTTGTCGCATATTCAACTCTTTCTGATCAAATAGATACTTTAAACTCTTGTGGTCACTGAAGACTTGGAACTGTGAACCGTACAGGTAGTGTCGTCAAGTCTTTAGAGCACACACCACTAGGGATGTCAAAAAAATCCGTACCCGCGGATATCCGCAGATAAAACCCGCAATGGGTAGAAAACATATATTAAAAATGGATACCCGTTACCCGTGGGTACGGATATTTTTGATACCCGCATGTTAACGGGGCGGGTACGGGTATCATAGTATCCGTACCCGTGGATACCCGTACTCGCTAAATTTTAATTCACAAAAATACCTTTATATATATATATATATATATATTAGTAAAAAATATTCTGGCCTAATTTTTTCTAAGTTGCACATCTTGTCTTCTATCTTCATTCTTAAAACTTCAATAGTATTGGTACGTTGTCTTCTTCCAAGTACACCCCTGACATTCTTCTCTTTCCTTTATTTGAAATTGGGCATATACATCAAATCCTATATAGACAATAACGTTTATGGTATGCTTGTTGTCAAATGATGGAATCAAAATAAGAATATTTGGCACGTGGCAATTGAGGTTTATTATTTGTTTATTTTGTTTATTTTTTAGGAATTAATTGGAGAAAGTGGACTTTTTGATCAAAACATTAATTAAAGAATTTTCATTGTGTTGAACGTCATTTTATATCTACTTTTATAATTATTTATACTTGTATGAACTTGAGTTTATTTGAACTTTATTTAAAATTTATGACAATGATGTATTTTATTTTATTTTATTTGAATTTATGATTAAATATTTATATTTTAATAATTTTGTAAATACCCGCGGGTACCCATGGATACCCGCGGATATGAAAAAAATAGGCGGGTACCCGCATAACGGATACCCGACGGATATGGGTACGGGTACGGGGCATATATTTATCTAGTGGGTAGGGTACGGGGGAGCTACTACCCGTTCCCTACCCGCCCCGTTGACATCCCTACACACCACTACTGCTAACTCTAAGTCATGAGTAAGATAGTTTTTCTCCTGAACCTTCAATTTCCTAGAAGCATATGCCACTACTTTCTTCTCTTGCATTAACACGCATCCCAATCCTTGAATAGAAGCATCACAAAATACTTCAAAGGATTTACTAGTGTTTGGATTATTAGCACTGGGGCGCTTGTCAACTTTTGCTTCAACATTTGAAAACTCTTCTCACAGTGGTCTGTCCAAGAAAATGGCTGATCCTTGCAGGTTAGCTGTGTTAACGGGGCTATTATTTTAGAGAATCCTTCAATAAATCTCCTGTAGTAACCTGCCAACCCCACAAAGCTTCTTATCTCCATGACAGATTTCGGGCGTTCCCACTGTAACACGGCTTCTACTTTAGAAGGGTCCACAGCAATACCAAGCGCCGATATTACATGCCCCAAGAATTGAACCTCTTTCATCCAAAAATCACATTTAGACAGTTTGGCATATGACTTCTTTTCTCTCAAAATACTTAGAATTGTCCTCAGATGTTCTATATGATCTTCTTGAGTCTTAGAATAGATCAAGATATCATCAATGAAGACCACCACAAACTTGTCAAGAAAAGGCCTGAAAATTTTGTTCATGAAATCCATAAACAGAGCAGGGGCGTTTGTCACACCAAAAAGCATAACTACATATTCATAATGCCCGTATCTAGACCTGAAGGCCGTCTTCTGCACATCATCAGACTTGACCAGAATTAGGTGATAACCCGATCTCAGATCTATTTTAGAGAAAATAATAGCCCCCTGCAACTGATCCATTAAGTCATCTATCCTTGGCAACAAATATTTATTCTTAATGGTTAATTTGTTCAGTTGCCTATAGTCCACGCATAGTCGGGAACCGCCGTCCTTCTTCTTCACTAGCAGCACTGGTGCTCCGTAAGGTTATACACTCGGTCTGATGAACTATTTTTCTAACAATTCTTCTATCTGCTTCTTTAATTATGCTAACTCTGTTGGAGCCATACGATATGGAGATATTGATATTGGTCCTGCTTCAGGCACCAAATCAATAGAAAACTCTACTTGCCTCTTCGGAGGCAATCTTAGTACATCTTCGAGAAAAACATCAGCAAACTCCTCTACAACTGGTATCTTGGCATACACATCTCTTTCCTCAATTGATAGTTGAGTCAGAATAAGAAAACATTGAGACCCTTCTTTAGCTTCTCTGGCAATTTGTTGTGAAGACAACAACTTCTCATCCTCAGGATTAGGAAACAACAACTTTGTCTCATTGCAATCTATAAGAATGTGGTTGGCAGATAACCAATCCATTCCTAAGATTACATCCAAGTCTTTCAAGGGTAAACACACCAGATTTACCTTGAATCGACGTCCCTTAATCACAATGGGGCATCTAGCACATAAGGTAGATGTCTTGACTAAACCCGACGCTGGAGTGGATACAGTCAGATCATACTGTAGCTCCTTAACTGGCAAACCCAACTCTTGAACTTTAGATTCTGACTCAAAGGAATGTGTTGCTCCAGAATCATATAGAACACACAAACTCATACCAGCAATCACACATGAGCCAACAATAAGATTACCTGAACTTGCAACTTCTGCCCCCGTCAAAGCATATACTCTACCCGCAGCCTGGGGTCTCTCATTCCCTCACTTATGAGGAGTCTGTGACTGGACTGTAGGCCTTGAGACTAGGCCTCTGCCTGATGGACAATCCTTGACAAAGTGTCCCTCTTTGCCGCAACTGTGGCATGTCCTCCCTCTAACAAGCTGTGGGCAAGCACTTCTCAGGTGCGGTCCCCCACATTGAAAACACTGTGATTTGAACGATTGAGGTGGTGGCTGTGTTGAGAATCTCTTAGGCCCTTGATGTGGTGGCCTAGAGTATGGCTTCTTCCTTTCTTCATTTATGACCTTGGGCCTAGATGGCCCTCCTACTCCTTGTTGAGATGACTGTTGAGACTCAACTTCAACCTTCAACTTCTCCATAACTCGGGCTTTCTCTACTAGTGTTGGAAATTCCTTAATGGAGAGAGGAGCTATCATAAGCTTAAGATCTCCGCTCAATCCATTCTCAATTTTTCTACACTGCCATTCTTCATCCATGCGCAAAGTGTGAAACCGGCCCAGATGTTTAAACTTTTCCGCATACCCTGACATTGACAAGTTTTCTTGCAAGAGTTGCAAGAATTCTACCTCCTTTGCATATCTCACACTGTCAGGGAAATATTCTGCATAAAACTTCTTCTTGAATAAATCCTATGTGATGTCCTCTCTACTGTCTTCTAACATCATCTTCATACTAGACCACCAATGCACTGCCTCTCCAGCTAAAAGATACTCCGCATAGGCCAGTCTATTTTCTGCAGGGCACCTCTTTGCATAAAAAATTCTCTCTAAGTCTTTTAGCCATTGATCCGCCTCATCTGGACTAACTTTGCCATTGAATTTGGGAGGGTGATGCTGGAGAAAATCTTCTAAACTCCATTCTTGAGATCTAGGATGAGGGACTCGTGAAGAACCAGCTGGGAATCAAGACTCTCTTAGTTTTTGTAAGGCTTCTAGATGCCTTTGTTGAGTGGCTTCAGCTGCCAATCTTGTATATTCCATTTATTGCATAGCTAGATTATGTTGATTCACCATGTTTGCATTCTGTTGTTGCATAGCTACAACCATAGCTTCCAAAGCATTAACAAGATTGGGGTTATCTGTAGTTGGTGGAGGAGGTGGAGGCCTTGGTCCCATAGCTCTATTCACACCGAGAAAGAAACCATCAGTTCAATCCACGAGTACTATCATAACACCTGGAACATCTACTTAAAACACACAACGGAGACTAAGCAAGCTCACACTCACAAACCCCTAAGGAACTACTGCTCTGATACCAAAATGTAACATCTCATTTAATAACTTTTAAACTACTAAACAAAGCATTATATAGTGATAACCAAAAGCAGATAGCATGGAAGTTAAGTATAATCTTATACAGTCATCCAAAACTGAGTAATGACAATACTATATGTACAAGACCTCTAGAAGAAAGGAAAGGTAAATTCTAACCACTTACTACAAAACACACCTATCTATAGGACCTCTGGATACTACTGCTCAGTCCCACTATCAACACCACGCGAAAACTCTCCACCTGCAGCCTCATCTGCTCACACATTTAAGTGATCATTGCAAAGAATAAAACAAAGGGTAGACAAAAATAAAACACGTAGGGTAAGCTAATAATGATTTAAAGAAGGTTACATTAGAGTAAGAGCATAATAACAATCAATTATCACAAATTCACACAGGAACATTCCAATACTCACACGTCATTCAACTCTAGACTCAATTATCCGGATATATGCAATTAACATCGGACCTCTTGGTGGCTTGCACCGGTGTATGATTCCCAAACTCTGCAAAATTTGGCCTAAAGGGATTATCACCCAATCATCACACCAAGTAAGTCTCCTTCGCGCCAAAGACTTGATCGAGTCCAATGGCTAAGACCTCCCGCTACTCCTCACGACATAACGCATTATACTCTATATGAGCCTTAGTGGTTATTGGAGCGTCAGGATACCAACCAAAACTGAGTCCTTATGTCTTTGCATACCCTACCTAATCCATACTTAGAATTTCTCCATGAAATTCCTCCATAATTCACATACAACAGGTCCATATTCATCCAATCTCACTCAAAGCATACCAAGACAGTTAAAATAATTCATTTTAGATCAGTTAATGCAATGAAACACATCAAAATAGCAAACAGATGAAATCTGGCAGCCAACGCTCAGCCTCTGATTCCAATGCTCAGCCTTAGCATTAAAATTTCGTTCCAGACCTGTAGGGGTCCCAACACTGGGGCACCGCTCGGCTGGTGCTCAACCTCATTCTTCTCGCATTTTTTAGCGCCAGGCACCGCTGGGTTGGCGCTCAGCGCTGATCCTCTCGCATTTTTTAAGGCTCAGCCTTGAATTCTGAGGCTCAGCCTCACACCAGAAAATAACACATATTCTGGTTTTCATTGGGAGATGTTTCACTTGATTTCATGACCCAAATTGGCACCTCCATGGCAGTGTTGTCTAGTTTTCAAAATGGTTTTTAAGCAAAGTGAGATGATACCAATTAGAGCCATGATTCAAGTGTTCATTTTTCAATTCAACCTCAATTCACATAATGCAATCACAAATTCACTTATACCAAACATCAAACAATTCACATTCCATCATACTTCAAACAATCAATTCTAATTACACACAATTACATTCATTGTATCCTCTAATTAAATTCAATTATCAGTTTCCCTTACCTGATTAACTCGCACAATCTACTGCCAAAAACCTAAAACCCCTTTTCCATTGTCGATGCTCACAAATCAACCTAAAATTATCAGAAACATGATCAGAGAACATCATTAGAGCCACTGATCGACCGAGAATTTTTTTACAAGATACGCAAACCTCACATGCGATACAAATTACAACATATGCAAGGTTTTCAAGAAAAGACCGAGAAAAGAGCATAATTATAACTTACTGAATTCAAGGTTCTGATCGAACAGACTTGGAGATCTTACCGTAGTGATCACTCTGCCGGTCTCTGATTTAAAAAAGGATGAGAGAATGGTAAGATATTTTAGAGAGAAGTCAGAGAGAATTTAGAGGACGGAGTTTTAGAGAGATGGTGTTTTCTAAATAATGAAATCCTTTTATGAAATTTCTATTTATATATAAGTGGTTTATTATTAAAATAATAATAATAATAGGATCTCATTATTTTAAACACAAACACTCTTTTAATGTGATTTTCTAGGTTCTCACAAACTAAATATATAAAGAGACACATTTTTTATGACATTTTTTGTTTTTACAATTTTATCCTCATAATTATTATTTATTATTTTTAAATAATTATTCATAATAAAAAATTATTTGTCAGTTTTATCATTCTACTAATTTTAGTAACAAATTTTTTTTCAATTCAAAAATACCAAGATATAGAGATAAAATGAATAAAAAAACAAATACAAAGAGTAAATAATTGAAATATGATCTCCTAGTAAATAAAAGTAAAATTTGTGTCTAACTATAATAATAATAATAATAATACCACTATAATAATATCGCGTAGTGATAAAAAAAATATTAATACAACTCCATATATAAAGAGATAAACATCTTTGGTGTCCTTTTTTATTTTATCAATTTTATCCTCTTAATTATTATATTTTAAATTTAAATAATTATTTATAATTAAAAAAATATTTATCAATTTTATTATTTTACTAATTTTAGTAACTATTTTTTTTAATTGAAATATTTGTTCAAATGAAAAGATAAATGAACAAACAAAACAAATAAAAATGACAAGTAATTGAAACATGATTCCTATATAGTAAGTAAAAGTAAAATGTGTATCTAACAATAAAAATAATAACTATTATAATAATTATTGTTCTTATTAATAATAATAATATTAATATAATAATAGAAATAATTATAATTAATAATAATGATAATAATATTTATAGTTGATAGTAATAATGATTATTAATTATAGTTGAGAATAATAACCCGTGATGGATCTTGAGCAATAATTTTGGAGGAGCCAAAGTAATTTATAGTAAAAAATTTTGAACTCATCAATAATTTATTCAGAATAAAAATTTCCAGTTATTCCTTTTTGAATGTAAATAACCATATTGTGTTCAAGAAATTCATCTTTCATCTTATTCCGAATTTTGTTTTGATAATCTTCGTTGTAGATAATGAAACATTAAGAGTTAAATAAAATGAATTACACAATCAATCAAGTAAAATATCTATAATTTGTTTGTTTTTGTCAAAGATTGACATAATTCAATAATGGTCGAAAAATCCTTCTTATTTGAATGGGTATGAACATCAACAATGAAATGTTGGAGTAAAATTTTAAACTTATATTTATCAATATACCTATTTTTTTTAAGTTTAAGACAAATAAATAATTTATCATAATATAATAAAAATTAAGACATAATTACTAACAAAAATATATAGTAATAATAATATTATATATTACAAATAAGAGTAATAACTTTACTACTAATAATGTTAATAATACTAATAGTAATAATATATAATAGTAACATATAATAATAATAACAAATATTATTATTATAATACTAATATTTGTTATAATTTTACTACTATCACTATAAATAATATTATTAATAATTATAAATACTAATACTTATAAAAATATTACAAATAATAATATTATTTATAATTAATATTATAGTTTAAATCATAAATAAATGAAAAAATAAAAACAAATTGACTTTTGTAGGATTTGAACCCGGGTCCTTTTGTACCAGAGTTTTAAAATGACGAAAAAACTAATTTTTATGACACATGTCAATAAAAGAAAATGGATAATGTAGTAATTTGGGTAGTATCTTCTTTTCTTAATATGTAATAAATGGGTAAAATTATATAAGCATCGTATTAAGAAAACCTAGCACACGCAATTACCTTTTTCTATAAGAAAACGTTTCCCTTAAAGAAATGTTTCATGCCTTCTCTCTTTGAAATTTCACTCATACCTCATACGTTCTTCGATTAGAGTCTGTTGTTGAGATCACCTCATAGAACTCTACAAATCTCACCGATCAAAATCAAGAATAGAGTAAGTTCTCTTATTCCTTGTTTTTAGGAGTTCAATTCATATTTTCCCAATTTCTTGAAGTTTTCTTAGTTGCATGGGGATTTGTTTTACTCCCATGATCTCTTTGTGTGTTGGTGAATCCAACCATGCTCTCATATCATTAATTTGACCTTCTTGTGGGTGTAGATAGGCCTTTTGTGGTGGATGAAAGCTATGGAAAGGTGTTGAGGAACTTAAGGTTTTCATTTGAGGTGAGGGAAACTAATTTAAATCCTTTATGATTTTTGTTATTCAAATCCTTATGTGCTGGTTGATTTTAGAATGAATTGAATTGTACGATTGAATTGGTATGTTGATTTGGGGTGAATTGAATTTATGAGATGAAGGAATATTTAATTTCAAGTTCATGTGAGAATTGAAATTCTATGTTGTATAATATGTCATTGTGGCATGTTACGACTCGAATTAGTGATTTTTCTTACCTTTGGTGTGTTGGTAAATGGTTTGAAACATGTGAAAAATATTTAGGTTGTGTTGGACACTATCAATTGCAAGTTAATATTGTCTACAATTTTGCAGACTCGTTGGACGAACCCCATTCCTACTGAGCAACAACGAAAAATGAATTTGACAAAGAGTAAGGGAAAGTGTGGTTGTTGGGTGAGCAAACTCTCGCCGAACGAATGTTGAATTTGATTTTTGGTGGAGAATAAGAAGGATTGGAACTCGCTGTAACATCTAGGTCGGTATTACTAATTTTAATAAAATAAAATATAAATATAAATGAAATCTCATTTATTATAACTCCATTTAAAAAAAACTTATTACAACAGAAAGTAATTCAAAATCAATACTTGATAAAACTCAAATACAATATCCCAATATGATAATGTAAAGGTTTATACAATTATTCAAAACCATAATGCAGTAAAACATCGTAGAAAAATCCCCAAGAATAGCCCACACTTCGGCTCTATGTCTCACTAGATCCACCTGCAACATCATCTGCTCATCTGTAACGCAATACACGATCATCGCCGAGGACAAATAGATAGGGTGAGCTAATAGTATAACAACATATATATATATATATATATATATATATATATATATATAATTCAAACATATATAATCATACACTTATCAAAGGAACTCCATCCTTTGATTCCATGCCACATGGCCACCACCATGTTATCCATGTTCTACGCCTTTGGATGAATACCTTTAGATGCATTTGCTGCCACACCTACAAGCCACAACTTGTAGAATAGGTGCGGGAACATGCTACGGACCACACTCCATAACGCCAGGTGGAGTTCCCAATACGAACATAGTTCGTAATGTCCCAAGACTACCAAACTCGTCAGCTAACTACCGAGGAGGGCAATCTTCTAGACCCATCCATACGAGCCACAACTCGCATACTCACACCGACATTACTCACCAATCTGAGCCACAACTCAAGGATTCCTCGTGTTCATCCGCCATCTCGAGCCACAACTCAAGAGATGTCATTCCAAGCCATAGCTCAAGGAATGTCACGTGCTTAACCCTTATCCCGAGCCACAACTCAAGGGATATGTTTGGAGCCACAACTCAAGGAACACTCCAACTAGAGCCTTGTAGACCACGCACACCCAAAGTAAACAAATCACAAGTCATGCCTTTGTATTATCGCCTAGCGTTGCTACTAAGCCACTAGGCGAAATTCAGCTTCAGACCGCCTGACGGAAGTCTCGTGCCGCCAGGCGCTACGCACCTCTGAATCTTCTAACCTTGCAGACATTGCCTAGTTAGACCACCCTTATTGCTAAGCGCCATGTGTTATAGGGCCCTCTACGTTTGTAGCTATCGCCTAGCAGTTTAGTTCTTACCGCCAGACGCTACACCAGTAATGTGATTTTAATTGTTTTTGCACTCTGCAGAACCAAGTTTCCCACTCCCCAATTCATCACAATTTAACCTTAACTACAAACAAGTAATCTACCAACTCACCATGAGTCATATTACACCATAATAGAACTTATACCAAATTATGTATAATCATCGTCTCTTTACACATTGGAACCATACTTAACTTTGGATTCTATCATAAGCTAGGACTACTATAGACTCCATAGTTCCAGCAACTTTAAACCTATAACCCCCTCACATTTCCACTGATTATGCGTTATCGTAATATTTTTTGCCATAACCTCATTTTGAACGTTTTCCAAGTCACCTATCTCCTATTTGGATATCCTACAGCCAACTCATTTCTTGGAATTTACCAAAACCACACTATGAATCATATCTCATTATTAGTCCATACATATTACCTCACTAGGCCTTTGTCTACAAGTTCCCATATCATCTCTCATAATCAATTTTATCCAACAGATTTTCCTAACTCTACATTGCACCTCGCAGCCACGTAGTACCAACTTGTACTGCGCTGGCGCCTAGTGACAGAACTCGTGCCGCCAGGCGATGTATACATTTCTGGGTAAAAACCCAGAATCTCTACACCTTCGAAGACCCTAAAAACAACCCAATCATCTTTCTCTGCCTATTTCCTCACCACCACCATTAATAATGCTTACAGTTACACGATTTCTAAACTTAGATTGTATCCAGTACAATTCAGACCCCAATTAATCCCATAACCTTAAAAACCCCAAATTTCCAACTCTAAAATAAGCGTTCTTAGAATTTCCTTCAATTAACTCCTGATTGCAACGTAATTCAACAATTTCTATCATCCATAAATCGACCAACAGATGCAACTCCTTTTTCCTCATTCAAAATCCAACCAGAAAACCCAAAACAGCAAAAACGAGTTAATTTTGGCTTGCGTCGCTTGGCGGGTGTTAATCACCGCCTAACGGCTTTGAAGGCCTGCCAGATAGTTTCTGAAAATTTCCAGAAACTCAGAATTTCGAGGCTTTCCAGAACCACAATTATATCATACAATATGTAATTTAACAATTCACATAAAATGTAAAGGATTCAGGTCCCTAAGCTAGAATTCCTTGCTACACTTGATAGTTTGAAGTCTCCCCTTGATCAACAATGGCCTCTTAGTTCTTCCTCTAATCAGCCCTCCTTCTCATTTAATCAGTCCAGCTACTGCTCTCTCTTTCCCTCAATAGCCTCTTTAATCATGACTTAATTGTGGTTAATGCTAGAAAACAAATTTCAATCACTAATGGTGTAATTGCCTTTTAAAAACCATTACTACATGAGTTTTCCAGCCCCTTCACTTGCCTTCAAGACGGCTAAGGTTCCCTGGTCTTTCCCATTCATGCCAAAACGAAATTTGGCAAAAAGAAAGTTTAATTTGGGCTTATCCAGGTTCAAACCCACACTCATGCCAATGTCAAGTCAATGCATAACCAATTCAACCAATACATGTTTCATGATAATTCTTATAAATCTAGGATTATATTATCACTCATCATGATCAAACATATTATTAAAATAATAAACACTTAAAATAACACACAATTAGCATACATAGGACTTAAACCCAAGTCCTCTTAACATAATCAAGTACTCTCAACTACTTGAGGTAGTACTTTTCCACATCATCCAAGCGACCATTAATTGTCATAAAGGCTCCCACTACCCGCATTTATTAATTATTTATTTATTTAATTAATTAATTTTCTCGGGTCTTACACTCGCTGAGTGAGTCTTTCTTACTAGGCGAATTAACTAGAATTTGGTTCTAGTGCTAGACTCGCTAAGCGAGACATTTAGTCATTGGGCGAGCTAAGCTTCAGGGGTTACTCTTTAAGCAAGTGTATGTAGTCATTGGGTGAGTCTATGAAATTCATATTTGAATTATTTGAGGAGCTAATTCATGATATTTTTGTTTTTATGAGAATTATGTAGTTGCATCATTCCTAAGGATAAATGGTATGATGCGTGAGTTTAGTGTTATGCATTCACTAGGGAGACTCATTGGAAGATATCTTTATACTCTAGTAGAATCACAAACTCACATAGAGAAAAGAGTATAGGTGGTGAAGAGGGAATGAGGTTCTTATAGCTAGTCTTGAAGTAGTGGACTTCATTTATGTTAGGCTATAAGTGAACTCACTTTGTCTTGAGAGAAGAGAACCAAATACCACTACTGAAAACTATAACAGTAAGGATTTCATTTTACACGATAAAGCAAAGCTTCTAGAGTTTGAGTGGATGCATAAATCCAGATAAATTGAGCTTAAAGGTTATCTATTTATGAATGAAATTTGAAATGCAAAGTCTGTACTTAATAGTACTATTTTGAATTCAATTGATTGTTATGATTTCTAAAATTTTATCATTAGTTTATCCTAATTTGTGTTGGTTGTTGTGTCCCTTTTGCTATGATCGCTTTCATGGTGTGAAAATACCAGACTATAGGTGGTGATAAGGCTAGGTAGTAGATCGAAGGTCATCTTTGAAGTTGTTTTTGTGAAGAATGTATATAGGTATATGAAATAGTATAATTATTTGTCTTCAAGTGTATTTTGAAAAATCTTTAAAAGCTTATGTAGTTTTGACATACTTTGATTATGGAAGGAGTGTAATTACACTAGTATTGTATGTTTATGTATGTGTTCTATTAATCATATGACCAGGTACGGCTTAATATTGCACTATAGAAACTCAAAGAAGTAGTATAATCTATTTTCTTGAGTAGTTTACATATAATCTAAATTTATAATACATTCCTATTTAATATTTTCTTAAATTGTTTTTTTTATGGATTTTACTTTATTAATATATTTATTAATTTTATTATTTATAAAATAATTTCATGTAAGAAATAATAATTACCTTCAAGTACTATCAAATTATAATATTATAAAATTTAATAATAACATTTTTTTATAATTATTATTTGATAACAACTTTTTATAACATCTATTATTTTAGTTTTTAACATTTTTAACCTGAAAAAACAACGATACACATAAAGTAGTGAATGCGGTCGTTTCTATATTTATTTTGCTCTTTACCACTTTTCCTTTTAGATAATCTTCCTATATTGTGAAACAATCACTTATTTCCCTCGTTTGGCAAGACATATCTAAGAATTTTAAAATCTCATTTTTGTCTTTTTTTGAAAAAAAAGATGTAACCCATTTTTTTTTTTATTGAGTAGAGACAAATAGGAGAGACAACAATGGACCAATTCGAAAATCCAATCCAACCATTATTGTGAATTGTAGGCCTTTTCTTCTTCCATCTCATAATTTTTTTCCAATTCTAGCATCAAACGTGGAAAATTTTAAAAAATTTTCTTCTATGTGGCTTCATTTAAAAGACACTAGATAAAGTGCTGCAGAAAGTTTCTAAACAATAATCTAAAAAGTTAAAAAGAAAATTAAATGCTATATTTTATGTTGTATATTTTATAATTGTTTTCCTTAACATTTCAAATTATGAAATCCATGTATTCGTTTTATCTTTTAATTTTGACGATATTATTTTAATATATTTAAGACCGAAACATTAACATAATTTATGAGGACCGAATCAAGGTTGTTTTTTGCGGTTTTCAACGAGGTTATGTTCTTTGACATTTAGTATCTAAACTCACCGTGTTGTCGTGTATTGACAAAATGATAGGTACTGGTAAATTTGACTAAAAGCAAATGCCCGGTATAAAAGCGTGGCAAATCTAGTGCGTTCATGCATGGTATTCTTTTAGTCTTATATAAATCACCCTTTTAGGTTCTCCAGTTCAGAAATTAAGAAAATTAATTTCAATTAGTCTTAAAAACTAATTTTAAAATGCAATTTTATATACTAAGCCTACTTCATAGGCTCAAATAATATCATACGCGCTATTAGATTTTTTTCTGAGATATTAGGAGATAATGCTCTTATTGAAGAGGTATGTGTATATTTTAATTATTATTTAATAGATATCAACAAAATTTGTTAATATATTCTTATATATCCAAAAATTCTATAAATATTTAATTTTATATCTTACTTTTACTCATTACTATTTATCATTAAAGTTAAATATGCTTTTAAGTCAGCAAAAAATAATTTTGAATCGTATAAAATATTAAATTTTTATAACGTTTAGAACATATAATCCAGATTTATACTCGGTTCAAGTGTTACCTACAAAATCACATAAAAGATCTTTTGACATTCTCCATAAGAAGACATCATGGAATCGAAAAAAAAAATCTAAATTGTTTATGTGGTTGAAAGTAGTTATTTAAGGCCGATCCAATTATTTACAGAAAATTGTAATATAAAACTAAACCTATGCGACAGCTATTCTAGGCTTCAGTAGCCTAAAACTGAATTGGGATTTGGCTAAATCTACGGTGAACCCAGGACACGGGTAATTAACCTAAGGAAAATATTTGGTTGAAAAAGTTTATTTTAATAAAAGTTCTACGTGACTTTTGTTTTTTCTTTATTTTTTTGTTCAAAAATCATTTGGATGACTTTTGTTTTTTTTTTTTTTCAAAAATCATTTGGATCGTATTTGTGTAAAACCTAAACTTGCCTTCTTTCACATTGCAGATAAAAAGTTGTGCCTGAACATTTATTCTCTTCTCATTATTCCCTTTAGTTGTCAACCGTAAGTTCCTTCTCTTCTCATTATTCCCAAGCTTCCACTTTACAAGTAAAAAATGTATGAATCTTCTATTTTCTTTCTTTTTTTTTTCGCGAAAAGAACAAAGTTCCTAATTTTCATTGTTTCATTTGGCCGTCCTTCCCAAATTAGGATTTATTGGGTGATTTTATGGATGACACAACCATGAAGGAGGGTGGACTTTGTTTTATTGGGTGGATATCGTTCTTTTAAGGGTAGATAGTTTTAATATTGCAGGTAAAATTTCATTTTTTCCCATCTTTGTTTTGGAATGATTTTTTTTTTTTTTTTTTTTTTTTTTTTTTTGGTTTAATTTGTTTTTTTTTTTTTTTTTTTTTTTTTTTGTTTTTTTGTTTAGGGTTAATTGGAATCACCTGTTTTTTTTTTTCAAATTGGTTATTGTGGTGTGGTTCGTGTTGATGAATGTATCATGTGACAATGATATTATGGGTAAGGTTTATGAGCTTGTTATGGAACATTCACTTATTAGCATTGTTAGTGGGTTTTGGATGAAGAAATGTATACAAACTTTGAGGATAAATGTTGATGTTTAATTGTGTTTGCAGCAAGTCATGTATTATATTTATGAAAAAAGTTGGACTACATTTGCCATATAAGTCTTTGTGTGACCTTGATGAAATGCAGTTTCAAATAAATTGGGCACCTTCATGGTGTTAACCTTTTGTGCAAAATCATGTATTGTGTTTGCCACATAATCAGATAGTGTTCATTAGTTAAATATTCAATATATTTTTAGCAATTTTTTTGGACATCTTTTCTAGTGCACAACCTGGGATACAATAGAATATGCGAACCAAAGTTTAGGCTGTAATTTTAGAGTCATTTTTTATTTCTTTATCAAATATATTTCTAGTTACGGTTAATTCACTTACCTTGTAGAAAATTTGTAGGGGGCTATTGTTAAGTGTTTTGGTCACTACATCAAGTGTTCTTGACCACTATTTGCGGCGTATTAATGTGTGGGGTCCATGTTTTTATTTATCATATTAATGCTTTTGGAATGGGGATAACTTTATTTTGTGCATCAATTTTAAGCCAATTTGCTATAAATATTTGTGTGGGTCCATGTTTTTATTTATCATATCAATGCTTTTGGAATGGCTATACCATCACAGTGCATTCTTGTAACGTCCCATTTAATAGATAAATCTAATTAAATAAAACATCGTATGAATTATAATATCCAATGGGCACGAGATTTAAAGTATAAGGATTTTACAGTCATCCAAATATACCAAAAAGAAACCTAAGGCACACCACGATGACATTAACAAAACAAAATGTAATAGTTTGACAGTTGACCAAAATACATAGGCAACAGTTCCTATAGAGAGTACTTGAAGGAATGAGATCCAACCCAAGTCGGACGACAGTGCAGAGTTTCCATCACCCTGGTGACCACTAGGGGTTTCCACATCTGCTCAAATCAATAAATTGATGATCATTGCAAAAAGGAAAAATCACACACAAGACAAACACAAGCAAACAGAAAGGGTAAGCTAGAGTATAAATCATTTTAACATATTATGGCACACAATTACTTAAAACAGATCATAAACAAGCAACAAGATAGGAAAACAATCATGTGATATCAAACAAGCAAGACTCTAAAACTCAATTATCCGGATACATATAATCGGCCGGATTCACTGAATGCTTGCACTTGTGGTGGCCTCTACTGTCCTACAGAGCCATTGCCAATGCGTTTCACCCTACCACGCACAAGGTTAGCCTTCAAACATTATCCTGCCAAAGACTAGGGCCTCCTGCTACTCTCATCACTTGAGTCAATCTGCTCTACGTGAGACTAACTGACTCTTTAGACTTTCAGGATGCAATCCTTACTTAAATCCTTACCTAATTATATACACTAAGGCATCACCATAAAACCTTACTAAGAGGTTCGTGAAATTACATCCATCACACAAGGCACCACCATGAGGTCTCACCAAGAGGTTCATGGAATTACATCCATCACATACGGCACCACCATGAGATCTTACCAAGAGGTTCATGGAATTACGTCCAACTCATACCATAACCATGTCTCACCAACCAACCATAGATTTATCATGCATAACAAACTCATACCAATGTCCAACCAACCACCCCATCATGTTCCATGAATTCATTCATACCAATCTCATCAATTCAAATCCCAATATATCATATAGAGCATACATGGCATCATACTTGAACTGTTTAAAGCATAAATAATCCAATCATGTGAAACACCCACAAATACAATCAACTCTGTCAATCTCGCTCAGGCTAAAGAGCTCTTGCTCAAGCGAGAGGAACCCCTCGCTCAAGCTACTAGCTCTCGCCTGGGTAAGACTACAAACAGAGGGCACGTCGAGGTCTCGCTCAAGCTAGCCCATCTCGCTTAGGCGAGACTACTCTCGCTCAAGCGAGTGGTCTTCGCTTAGGCGAGCCCTCGAAATAGAGAGGGGGTGAGTTGCTGTTCTCGCTCAGGCGAGAGCTCCTCGCTTAAGCGAGAGCTTTCATTTTGGGCGACCACCTAACTCACCTAGGCGAGTTCAGTAGAATTCACCTGCTCTCACGCATGCCATCATGACCATAAGCATACCACACATTTTCCATACCATCAACAACACCACACAAGCATTCAAGAGTACCAAACATTCCAATAGCAATTAAAACAGCATAAAAATGCAAAACCCTAACTTCCCTTACCTTATCAAAAGCTACTGTAAGGGGGTTTAGGCACAAGCAGAATGGCACCACAGCTCCAAGAACAACTTTGTGAGCTAGAAACACTAACACCAGAACAAAGACGGGTTACTACGATGAACCCTAGCTAGAACCACGAAAATCAAGCTAGAGAAGAGGGAGTATGAGTTGATGACCAACTTACGTGGAAATAAAAATGAAGTCTACTAGCTCGACGAAGAACGGGAGCCAAACCCTAGCAGAACTCTGTTGGAGAGAAGGAGAGAATGAGTGAAGGTCTGTTTTTGCAAAGTGACAGAATGGAAAGCGAAAAGGCTGGAAGGGAGTCTTTGGAGCACCCTATGGGTTGGCCCTTAGGCCCAACTGATGAGACTAGGCCCTTAAATATTGGGGCAGAAATAAAGTGGGCCTTACAATTCTCATACGATTTCAAAGTATAATTGCATGAAGTAATTGTTATCTAGCCTTGTTTATTCAAATATATTTGAGATTAGGTAAGGAATTTTCTTACAACCTGTTCAAAGTGTTATATTTCTCAATAAAGTTGTTTCATAGCTATTGTGTTCTTCAAATACTTGTTTGGTCTGGAGTGTTGTCCAAAGTGTTATATGAGACCACGAAGTTAAAAATAGGACCATGTATAACATATTATTTTTTATACTCTAATAAATCAACCACAAGAAACCCTTTTAGTTGCCTTGATGTAGTAAGTTTTAATATTAAAGAAACTAGCATATCTTATAAGTTTCTCTTGACATTTTAGATGAAATGTAAATGTTTTTGGACCTTTTCATTAGTTCACCTTTTTCCCTTGATTTCTATAAATCAAGTTTTTTTTTGGAGGTTCTAACACACATGGGATTATATTAAAAGTTTCTAATACTCTTACCTTCCCATTTCCTTTGTACTATAGAATATTAACTTTTTTCGATGGGAAGTTTTTTTGGAAGTTGTAACAAAGTTATGTGATTACATTAAGAGGTCTAACACACTTATCTTCAGATTTTCCTTTTAGTAGAGTAATTGAAGAGGGTTATTATGAATCTAGATTTTCTGGAAGGATTATGTTGTTGTTCTACTAGGTGAACCTTCAAAATGCGAAAATTTCTTTCTACACCTCCATAAACTTATTCAATGTATGAGGGTGACCATAAGAAGAAAAAGGAAGTGGATGGCATAACATTGCAAACTTTTGATTTGGCAATGTACAAGAGGCAAGGAGGAAACTTATAGGTGTGGGTCACATGAAATTTTGGATGTTTAGATGTAAAATTAAAATTATCAATATTTTTTACTTTCTTTTGTATTTAAATTTTCCTGAGATTAACAGTGTCCTAACACATATACATCATCCAAAGATAGAAGCTACACCTTTCAAATGTTGTTTGCAAATGGAAATGGCTATAAATATGTCCAAACCAATGATGTAAATAGTCTGTAATCTTTCATAGTCTTGTGTTTTAATCAGATGTGTAGGTTTAGTGCAACACATGTTTTTGTTTGTTATTTTTTGTCTGTAATACACTATGGAGGATGACATTTGATATGGTTGTTGCTATTGAATATTGTTGTATATGAATTTTGTTGGAAAAATATTGACTTCTACGAAGTAGTTAAATTAGATATAGTGTTCTACATTATCTATATTTGACAAAGTGAATACAAACCGTTACCCACCCAAAATATATTTGATAATAATCTGTTTGACCTTGTATGCAAAAACTCTTATAGTGTTTACCACTCAATTACAAGATGTTTGGTATATAGTTATTGGAAAGATTTTAGATTCTTTTTTGCACATAATCTTCATTTCAAATCATGGGGAAACACACACCCCACAACCTTGGTTGAATTCCACATGCACGTGTCACCTGCCCCAACTACAAAGTCAAATACGTTGTGAACAAAAATTTGTTTGACTTTGTATGCAAAAACTCAAACATCATTTCATACTTAATTAGCATGTGTTTGGTACATAGTTATTGAAAATATTTTTGAGTCTTTTTTGCCCTTAAATTTAATTTCAAGTGAATGAAAAACCCACACCCCACAACCTTGGATGAATTCCACATGAAGTTCTCACCCACCCCAAATACACAGTAAAATAATAAACGAATAATATTATTTTACCTACTATGCAAAAACTCTTAATGCATTTGCCACTTAAATACATAGTGTTTGGTACATAGTTATAGCAAATATTTATGAGCCATTTTTGCCTTTTATTTTAAATTCAAGTGAATGAAAAACCCAAACCTACAAATTCTGAAGAATTTCACATGGAGTTCTCACCCACCTCAAATACATAGTCAAATGTGTTGTCATGAATAATCTGTTTTACCTGTTGTGCAAACACTCTTACAACATTCGCCACTTGAATACATTGTGTTTGGTACATAGTTATTGTAAATATTTTTGAGTCTTTTATGCCCTTTATTTTAATTTCAAGTGAATAAAAAACACACACCCCACAACCTCTGATGAATTCCACATGGAGTTCTCACCCACCCCAAGTACACAGTTAAATAGCAAGTGAATAATACTTTATTTCACCTGTTGTGCAAATATTCTTACATCATTTGCCACTTAAATACATTATGTTTGATACACAGTTATTGCAAATATTTCTGGCTATTTTTTGCCCCTTATTTTAATTTGAAGTGAGTGAAAAACTCAAGCCCCACAACCTTTGAAGAATTTCACATGGAGTTCTCACCCACCCAAAATACAGAGTCAAATGTGTTGTCATGAATAACCTATTTTACTAGTTGTGTAAACACTATTACAACATTCGCCACTTAATTACATTATGTTTGGTACACATTTTTTGCAAATATTTCTAAGTCTTTTTTGCCCTTTATAAGAAAATTTCAAGTGAACCAAAAACCCAAACTCCACAACCTATGAGGAATTCCACATGGAGTTCTTACTCATCCCAAATACACAATCAAATAACAAGTGAATAATACTTTATTTTACCTTCTATTCAAAAAGTCTTACACTGTCTGCCACATAAATTCATTGTGTTTGGTACATAGTGGAAATATTTCAAAGTCTTTTTTCCCTTTATTTTAGTTTGAAGTGAATGAAAAACCCAAACCCCATACCTTTTGAAGAATTCCACATGGAGTTCTCACCCATCCCAAGTACAAAGTGAAATGTGTTGTCATGAGTAATATGTTATACCTAGTGTGCAAAACCTCGTATATCATTTGCCACTTAAATACATTGTCTTTGATACATAGGTATTGCAAATATTTTCTGAGTCTTTTTGCCCTTTTATTTTAATTTGAAGTGTATGAAAAACTCAAACCCCACAACCTCTAAAGAATTCCATATGGAGTTCTCACCCACCCTAAATACAGAATCAGACGTACTACCATGAATAATCTGTTTTACTTGCTTTGCAAAAACAATTACAACGTTTGCCACTTAAATACATTGTGTTTGGTACATAGTTATTACAAACATAATTCCATGCATGATACCATACCACTGAAATGTAGTGTCTAAAATAAAATTTGGACAATATCAATAATTAAAGGTCAATCAGCATTTATCTATAAAGTTTGTATACATTTCTTCATCCAAAACCCAGTGAAAATGCTAATAAGTGCATGTTCCATAATAAGCTTATAAATCCTACCAATAATATCCCAATCCCATGATACACTCATCAACACGAACCACACCACAAAAACCAATTCAAAAAAAAAAAACAGCGAATTCCCAAAA